>OBYC01000237.1_pt1 | contig 59198 bp, 86 predicted proteins | sample 1550651 | NCBI WGS metagenome assembly OBYC01 (sample SAMEA2580181, study PRJEB22360) | human gut metagenome | biome: human gut; feature: human-associated habitat; material: faeces | place: Denmark | collected 2008/2010
GTAAAGCCGCCGCATCCTGCTCGATGACCACGCTTTGCTCACCCGATTTGCGGGCTTTGGCGCGCGCAATCGCCGCTTCAACGGCCGCTTTACGCGGGTCGATCTCAGTATCTGCCTGAACCGTTTGCGCTTTTTCCGCCTGACGCGCGCGAGCCGCAGCCTTTCGCGCTTCGCGAGCGGCAATCGCTTCGCTGTTATCCGGTTTTTCCCCGGCCTGGATCACTACCGTCTGGGCGGCATCGGCTTTTTTCTCACGAACGCGCGCCAGTGCGGCGTTGATCGCATCCTGATCTTTCCCGGCAGGCTGAACGGCGGCCTGCTTATGGCGTTCCTGACGGGCGATTTTTTCGCGCTCCAGTCGCGCCTGACGCGCTTCGAAACGTGCCTTGGCTTCCGCGGCGCGTTTTTCTTCCATGGAAATGGCATAAATCTCGGCCTTCTCCTGACGGAAGTATTGCACCAGCGGAATGTTGCTTGGGCAGACCCAGGCGCAGGCGCCGCATTCAATGCAGTCGGCCAGGTTATGGGATTTTGCCTTGTCGTGCAGCTGGCCTTTGCTGTACCAGTACAGCTGCTGCGGGAGCAGATCCGCCGGGCAGGCATCGGCACAGGCGCTGCAGCGGATGCAACCTTTCTCTTCCTGTTCTTCACCCATTTCGGTTGGGGAAGGGGCGAGCAGACAGTTCGTGATTTTCACTACCGGAACGTCCAGCCACGGGAGCGTAAAGCCCATCAGCGGGCCGCCCATGATCACCATCTGGTCGCTGGTCGGGCAAAATTCAGCCTGTTCCAGCAGATGGCGCACCGGCGTACCCAGACGCGCCCAGACGTTGCCCGGACGGGAAACCGATTCGCCGGTCAGCGTCACCACGCGCTCGGTCAACGGCTCGCCGTCAATCACCGCGCGTTTCACCGCATAGGCGGTGCCGACGTTTTGCATCAGCACGCCGATATCCGAAGAGCGTCCGCCATGCGGCACCTGCTTGCCGGTCAGAATTTGCGTCAGCTGTTTTGCGCCACCAGAAGGGTACTTGGTCGGGATAACGCGCAGGCTAATATCGTGACTGCCCGCCAGCACGGCGCGCAGCATCGAGATGGCCTGCGGTTTATTGTCTTCGATACCAATCAACACTTCCCGCGGCTTCAGAATATGCGCCAGGATGCGGATGCCTTCCACCACCTGAGCGGCGCAATCCTGCATCAGACGATCGTCGGCGGTGATATACGGCTCGCACTCGGCGGCGTTGATAATCAACGTCTGGATATTATCGCCACCGCCGCGCAGCTTGACGCCGGTCGGGAAGCCCGCACCGCCCAGCCCGGCGACGCCGAACTGATGAATACGCTCGATAAGCGCTTCGCGGCTCTGGCTGCGGTAATCGCTCCAGCCGTCACGTTCAATCCAGCGGTCTTCGCCGTCGGCTTCAATGATCACGCTCAGCTCCGATAGAGCGGACGGATGGGCCACCGTATGAGGGGCAATCGCCACCACTTTACCGGAGGTAGGGGCGTGTATCGGCAGCATGCGTCCACGGCCAAAGGTCAGCGGCTGACCGCGAAGAACCGTATCGCCTTCTTTCACGCACAGCTCGCCCTCAGCGCCAATATGCTGTTTGAGCGGCATGACGTAACGCGTCGCCAGCGGAATTTGACGCAGCGGCGTGCCGTTGGAATGGGTTTTCATCTCCGGCGGATGGATACCGCCGTCAAAGTCCCAAATCTTCTCTTTTCTGAAAGCAGAAAATAACTTAAGCATGTTGTTCCACAGGAATGATGCGAACCGGAATGGTTTGAAGATCCCACTTCCAGCTTTCGGTAGTCGTTTCAACCGGGCGCAGCTCAATACATTGCGTCGGGCAGGGGGCCACGCAGAGGTTACAGCCGGTGCACAGATCCGCCACGACGGTGTGCATGGCGCGGGTGGCGCCAACAATGGCGTCAACCGGGCAGGCCTGAATACATTTGGTACAGCCGATGCAGTTTGCCTCGTCGATCACGGCGAGGGCGCGAACCGGCTCCTGCACCTCCGCATCGCCATCAACGGGCTGTGGATCGACGTTAAGCAGGGCCGCAATTTTCAGCATCACCGCTTCGCCGCCGGGGGCGCAGCGGTTAATTTTTTCACCCTGAATGCCTACCGCTTCAGCGTAGGGACGGCAGCCCGGGTAGCCGCACTGCCCGCACTGGCTTTGCGGCAGCAACTCATCAATTTTTTCAACAACAGGATCGTCCTCTACCGCGAAACGGCGGGAGGCGTAACCCAGGATAAGGCCAAACACCAACCCCAGGACGCTGATAGAGGCGATGGCAATCCAGATAGCATTCATTACAACTTCACCAGACCACTAAAGCCCATAAAGGCCAGAGACATTAAACCAGCGGTCACCAGCGCAATCGCGTTACCGCGGAAGGGAGCAGGGATATCCGCTGCCGCCAGACGCTCGCGAATCGACGCGAAGAGGACCATAACAAATGAGAAACCGACGGCGGCGGAAAAACCGTACAGCGCCGACTGCATGAAGTTATGGCCAAGGTTGATGTTCAGCAGCGCAACGCCGAGAACGGCACAGTTGGTGGTGATCAGCGGCAGGAAGATACCCAGCAGGCGATAGAGGGCCGGGCTGGTTTTACGCACCACCATTTCAGTAAATTGCACAACAACCGCAATGACCAGAATAAAAGCCAGCGTACGAAGATAGATTAACCCCAGCGGGATGAGGATCCAGGTATCAATCAACCACGCGCAGATGGACGCCATCGTCATGACGAAGGTTGTCGCCAGCCCCATGCCCATCGCCGTTTCCAGCTTTTTGGACACGCCCATAAACGGGCACAGGCCAAGGAACTTCACCAGAACGAAGTTGTTAACCAGCACGGTGCCGACAAAGAGCAGTAAGTAATCGGTCATTATTTAGCCTGTAATAAAAAAGCCGCCTATTATCGGACAAACTCACGCAGGCGACAACAGGTTATCTGTAAGGTTATTACGGGTTCACGAAGGTGTTTTTTACCCGCGTCGAACGCTTGAAATAGGGGACCAGCAGCGCGGCGGCCAGTAACGGGAAAAGCAGCTGACGAACGGCCAGAGCGTCTGATACGGGCGAAAAAGCAAAGGCTTTCACCGCCAGCAGAACCGAAATCAGCAGCCAGATAATGTAGTGTTTAGGTACACTTTTGCGGCGCTTAAAGAAAGCGATGGTCAACCACAGGGTGTAGTACCACATTCCAATTGCGAAAACGAACGACACAAACCACATCGCAATATTCAGCACGCTTTGCGACATCAGTGTCTGGATGGCGTGAGGGGTAATCAGTGCGGTGGTATACAGCAGCAGCGCAAGCGATGCGCTTAATAAGGCAACCAGCAGCCATGCCAGTGGGGCGATTAACCAGCCTCCAATGCGTTCTCCAGGCGTTGCGGTCATGAACTCTCCCATAATCTGCGCGAAATGTTGTACAGCCAGTTTGCAGGGCGGAGAGTATATAACATTTCGCGCGGATGGCTACTTTCTTATAAAACGTAACGCCATACGGACTTAGGCACTTCACCCACGTTGAACAAACGACCTCCGGAAACCAGCTCCGCACGGCGATGGTCAGCGGCGCGATACATATTAATGATGTCCTGATTATCCGACAGGGTGTAGTTCAGATGGTCAAACAGTTTTTCCAGGCTCTCAAGCGAATTGATCTTGCGAAATTTTAATAAATAGTCCTGAACTGTCATATTAATAAGTTTCCATATAAAAGTGAGTAATACCAGTTAAGGTAATTCGTTCGAATAATAAACGGATTAATAAAGACGTAAACAGCCCACTCAGGTAACGCGACGAAATTAGGAGTTTTCTTTGCTGAAATTCAGGCATCAGACGATGCCTGGAAGAGAAGGTTAACCGTGTTCACCAGGGCTGGCAATAAGTAACTGACATATTATGTCACTCTTTATTGCAGTAACCGGTTACTTAGGTTGGGCGACTGTGACAGGCTCCGGCGGCTGGTAGTTATCGATATGGCTGGCAACACCCAGCAAAATGACCGAAACCCCAAGAACAATCCATCCCGCTAATTCAATGATTCGATTAATAATTGACGTCATGATTCGTAGTTGTACTTTATCCATAAATACAGGTCGCAAATGTTACAGCGACGTTTCCCCGACGGCAAGCGCTTTGGGAACGGTTCCCTTAAACAAAATCAGTGGGTTAATACTATGTAACAAAAACAACCCGTACAACCTGCTATTTTAAGTCATATGGCACATTATTAATCTGTGGTAATGCCAGGCTAGCCAGTGTGAAATAAGAACGTCATAAAAGAGGACGGCACTATGAGTGATAATATCCGCGTTGGGCTTATCGGCTACGGGTATGCAAGCAAAACGTTTCATGCGCCTCTGATAGCCGGAATGCCGGGGATGACCCTGGCTGCGGTATCCAGCAGCGATGCCGCTAAAGTCCATGCCGACTGGCCTTCCGTGCCGGTTGTCTCTGAGCCAAAACACCTTTTCAACGATCCGAATATCGATTTAATCGTTATCCCCACCCCGAACGACACCCACTTTCCGCTGGCAAAGGCCGCGCTGGAGGCCGGTAAACACGTGGTGGTCGATAAGCCCTTTACCGTCACGCTGTCTCAGGCTCGCGAGCTGGATGCGCTGGCAAAGAGTCTCGGCAGGCTGCTGTCGGTGTTTCATAACCGCCGCTGGGACAGCGACTTTCTGACGGTAAAAAGGCTTCTCAGTGAAGGCACGCTAGGGGAGATCCTCTTCTTTGAATCGCACTTTGACCGCTTCCGTCCGCAGGTACGAAACCGCTGGCGCGAGCAGGCTGGTCCAGGCAGCGGCATCTGGTACGATTTAGCCCCGCATCTGCTGGATCAGGCGGTCAATCTTTTTGGTCTGCCGGTGAGCATGACGGTCGATCTGGCCCAGCTCCGGCCCGGAGCGCAGACGACCGATTACTTCCACGCGGTGCTCAGCTACCCGCAGCGGCGGATTGTGCTGCACGGCACGATGGTTGCGGCCGCGGAATCGGCCCGCTACATTATTCACGGCACGCGCGGGAGCTACGTGAAGTTTGGCCTCGATCCTCAGGAGGACCGGCTGAAAAGCGGTGAACGTTTGCCGCAGGAAGACTGGGGCTATGATATGCGCGACGGCGTGGTAACGCGGGTGGAAGGTGAGGAACTGGTAGAGGAGACCTTGCTGACGATCCCGGGCAACTATCCGGCCTATTACGCGGGCATCCGCGATGCGCTGAACGGCACGGGCGAAAATCCGGTTCCGGCCAGCCAGGCGATTCAGATTATGGAGCTGATTGAGCTGGGTATTGAATCTGCCAAACATCGCGCCACGCTCTGTCTGGCATAATTTTAAATATTTTTGTAGGCCGGGTAAGGCGTAGCCGTCACCCGGCAAATGCTCAACCGCGAGCCACTTTATCTTTAAGCGCCTGCTTCTCTTCAGGCGTCAGGAAAGCGATCTCCAGCCCGTTGATCTGCGCCTGACGGATCTGCTCGCGGCTCAGCCCCGCCTGCGGTGCGGCGATGTTGTACTCGTGGATGATATCCACGCCCTGTACTGCCGGATCGTCCGTGTTCAGCGAGGCCAGCACGCCGTGTTCAAGGAACGTTTTCAGCGGATGATGCGCCAGCGTTGCGACGGTGCTGGTCTGAATGTTAGACGTCAGGCATGACTCAATCCCGATGCGCTGCTCCGCCAGGAAATCCATCAGGGCGCGATCTTCTACCGCCTTCACGCCGTGACCGATACGCTCGGCGCCCAGCTCGCGGATGGCCTGCCAGATGCTTTCCGGGCCAGCCGCTTCACCCGCATGCACGGTAATGTGCCAGCCGGCATCGCGCGCGCGGTTGAAGTGGGAGAGGAACAGACTGCCCGGGAAGCCCAGCTCGTCACCGGCGAGATCGACGGCGGTGATGGCATCGCGATGGGCCAGCAGCGCTTCCAGCTCCTGCAGGCAGGCGGCTTCGCCGAACGTACGGCTCATAATGCCAATCAGACGGGCCTGAACGTCGAAGGTTTTACATCCTTCACGGACGCCTTCAATCACGGCTTCCACCACGCCTGCAACGGGCAGGTTGTGGGTCATCGCCATATAGCCCGGCGAGAAGCGCAGCTCGACGTAATGCAGGCCGTTACGTGCCGCATCTTCAATGTTCTCAAACGCCACGCGGCGACAGGCATCCAGCGAGGCCAGCATCTTCACGCCCCAGTCGAGTTTGCTCAGGAAGCTGACCAGGTCCGGTTCATTGGAGGTCACCTGTACGTGAGGGATCAGCGACTCAAGCGTCTGCGCAGGAAGCGTTAAATTGAACTGGCGGCCAAGATCGAGGATGGTTTGGGCACGAATGTTACCGTCAAGGTGACGATGAATATCAGTTAAAGGCAGGCGTGTATCAATCATGGTCGCACTCTTTTCTGGTTAAAGTGCGCCATATTATAAAAACAAAACGGGGTAAAAAGCTATTTGCGCAAGGGAATATTCCGTTGCGCAAATTGTTTACAGGAGCGTGTTAATCCCGGCAATGAGGCGTTGCACCCCTTGTTCCAGCTTGCTGCGTGGACAGCCGGCATTCAGGCGAACAAAGCCGTTTCCCTCTTTGCCGTAGGTATATCCCGGCATGATGGCGACTTTTTGCTGCTCGATTAGCACTTTTTGCAGCGCCCGATCGTCAATGTTCAGCGGGCGCAGGTCAATCCAGGCCAGGTAGGTCGCTTCGGGCGGCTGCCAGTTCAGTTTCGGAAAGGCGCGGTTTACTTCCTGCGCGATATACAACAGATTCTCTTCCAGATATCCCCGCAGGGCATCCAGCCACGGTGCTCCCTGCTGATAGGCGGCGATATGCGCCGTTATCGCCAGCACGGAAGGAGAAGATAGCCCGTCCCGGCCTTTTAGTGCGCTGAGATAACCGTTACGGCTTTCCTCATCACCAATAAGGCCGTAAGCGCCCGTCAGCGCCGGAATATTAAAGCTTTTCGAGCCGGAGGTGAGAAGCGCCCATTTGCCGCGCGCCACCGCGCTCCACGGCGTGTGACGATGCTCTCCCCACACCATGTCCATATGAATTTCATCGCTGATAACCGCCACGTCATTGCGTGCGCACAGTTCAGCCATCTGCGTCAGCTCGTCCCGCGTCCAGACCTTGCCGGTTGGGTTTTGCGGGCTGCACAGCAGCAAAATTTTGTTTTCAGGTTTTGCCAGGGCCGCTTCCAGCGCAGCCATATTTCCCTGCCAGCCTGCGGCGTGCTTTTCCATCTCCACGGGCACCACATGACGCGCATTCCCTTCAATAGCTTTGTAAAACGCGTCGTATGCCGGGGTGTGAACCACTACGCCGTCGCCGGGGTGTGACCAGAGACGAATCAGCTCTGACACCATGTAGATAACGGAAGGACCATAAACGACGGTTTCCGTATCAATCGTGCTGTTAAAGCGCTGCTGGAACCAGTGCGCGACGGCGGCGAGAAACTCATCGTTCTTCCAGCGGCTGTAGCCCAGCACGCCGTGATTAATGCGCTGATGCAGCGCGTCGGTAATGCAGGGCGCGGTGGCGAAATCCATATCCGAGATGGTGAAGGGCAGCAGATCGGCCGCGCCAAAGCGGTCGGCGACGTAGTCCCACTGCGTACACCAGGTGCCGTGTCGATCCACGACGGTAGAAAAATCAAACATGACGTGAGTCCTTAAAGTAAAACCCCCTCATGAGAGGGGGCTGAGGCATCAGGCTTCAACTGTTCGCATCAGGGTTGCCAGCTCATCCTTCACCGACTGGACCTGCGGGCCGATAACCACCTGCAAATTGTGCTGATTTAACTGTACCACGCCGATGGCCCGGTTGGCTTTCAGGGCGTTGGTATCCACTTTTGACATATCCGCCACCGACAGACGCAGGCGGGTGATGCAGTTATCGAGCGAGGTGATGTTATCCGCACCGCCCAGCGCCGCCAGAATGGCCGGTGTGTTGTAGCCGGATTTGCCCACGGTCCCGGCAACCGCCTGTTCAACGCTGCTCGCCGTATCGGTATCGCGGCCAGGCGTTTTCAGGTTAAAGCGGGTGATGGCGAAGCGGAAGATGCCGTAGTAAACCGCAAACCAGATAGCCGCCACGACCGGCACCAGGTACCACTTGGTGGACAGGCCGTGCAGGATCCCGAACACCACGAAGTCGATCACGTTGCCGTCGGTGTTGCCGATGGTCACGCCCAGCACCGCCATCACGGTAAAGCCCAGACCGGTCAGCACCGCGTGGATGAGGTACAGCACCGGTGCGACGAACAGGAACAGGAATTCGATTGGCTCGGTGGTTCCGCCCACGACGCAGGCGATCACGCCGGAAATGAGCAGGCCTTTAATTTTATGACGGTTTTCCGGGCGCGCGCAGTGGTACATCGCCAGCGCGGCACCCGGCAGGCCGCCGAGGAAGGCAGGCATTTTACCCTGAGACAGGAAGCGGGTGGCGCTTTCCGAGAAGCCGTGGGTGGTCGGACAGCTCAGCTGCGCCTGGAAGATGGTCAGCGCGCCGCTCACGTCGTGACCGCATACCTCCATCGTACCGCCCGCTTCGGTGAAGCGAATCAGGGCCACCAGGATATGCTGCAGGCCAAACGGCAGGAGCAGACGCTCGCCGGTGCCGAAGATCATCGGACCGAAATCTCCCGCGCCGTTGATGATGCGGCCAATGCCGTTGATGCCCATCGCAAAGACCGGCCAGATCAGCGGAATGATCAGACCAAACAGGCCCATCACCACCAGGGTAACAATCGGCACGAAGCGGGTACCGCCGAAGAAGGCCAGGGCATCCGGCAGACGGATATTGTGGAAGCGCTCGTGCAGCATCCAGATAATCACACCCGCGATCACTGCCCCGAGGATCCCGGTATCAATAGACTGGATGCCGATCACGCTCTGAATGTTGTTGGCTTTCAGCACGGCGGCGTCGGTGGTCGGCAGAATGCCTTTCGCGGTCAGCCAGAAGTTAACCGCCAGATTCATCACGGCGTAGCCCACAAACCCGGCAAACGCCGCGACGCCTTTGTTCTCGCGCGCCAGGCCCAGCGGGATAGCAATACAGAACATCACGGGCAGGAAGCTAAACGCAAAGGAGCCGACTTTACTCATCCAGATGAATCATGATTGAAGTGATATTAATATGTTAAATCAGATAGTTAAGGTTATGCGGTTTTTCTATGTGGCATCAGTGGGGCATTTTGAGTAAATGATGCGTTCAAAATGCCCACCTGGTCATGGTTATTCTCGGTCATCCATTTACCGTAAACCGTGAATAGCATTTGCGCTGACGAATGGCCCATCTGGTGCGCAACGAAATTTGGGTTCGCTCCGGCGACCAGTGCCCAGCACGCATATGTGTTCCTGGTTTCATAAGACCGTCTTTGTCGGACGCCTGCACGACGCAGGGCAGTGCGCCAGGCTGAATTAATGGATCCGGGGACGTAGCACATCGTCTTCTTACCGTTCATTGAAGTAATGGACGGCGAGAATATAAAGGTGCATTCATCGGTTCTCTTTTTTTTGTATTCCCGTAGGCTGACGCTTACCTTGTGGGATGCCATCATTCTGGTCAGTGGCATTTGCGCCTTGAGTGCATCAATTGCTGGCTGGGTCAGCTGTATTGTTCGAATCCCGGCGTTGGTTTTTGGCAGGGTGAAGTTTCCCTTCAGGGAATAGTTCCGTGACACTGTAACAGTCCAGTTGACAGTATTCACATCCTCCCAGGATAACGCGCTTAGTTCGCCATGCCTGACGCCTGTATTTACCGCAAAGATAACCATATTCTGAAACTGTAGCGTTGGGCAGGCCGCAACCACTCTCTGATACTCATCAGAAGTAAGAGGATCTGGAATGGGTCTTTCTTTTGCGAGAGGGGTAATACCTGCCATCAGATCAGTTTTCAGGTATCCACTTTTGAAAGCAAAGCCCAGCATCCCGCCAAGGCATGCCATATAGCTATTGACTGTAGGAACGCTTCTTCCCTTTTTGGGTGGATGATTTAGGCCATGTCTGGTCTTCTGCCAGCCGTTCAGTAGCTCCTTCCTGGCACTAAGGATATCTTCAGTGTTCAGGCTGCCGATATACCTGTGCTCACCAATTGTTTCGATAGTGGTTGTGAGGTGGCAATCGTAACGCCTCAACGTCCCGAGGCTAAGCTCCATCTCTTTAAGCCCAAGCCATTTCGATTTCAGTTCAAGTAGTGAGATTTGCTTTCTGACAGTGCTGAATTTCTCTGCGTTCGATGAATCAGGGAATTGCGAGGCATAATTGAATGTGCCTGTCTTTATCGCAAAGCAGACTGAAGCCCGAAGTTCGCCTGCCATTTTCCTGTTTTTTGGCGTGTCAGGAACGCCGAGATTTTCCCTGACACGCTTCCCCTGATATATGAACCATATACGTAACGATTCGCCATGAACTTCTACGCCTATTGGGTATGCTGCCATAATCATTCCTCGTTTGATGTGCCAAAGGACATTTAAGCAGATATTCTCCGGCGTTTCGCTGGGCTTTGGTGCTCGATCCAGTGGTTTATCTCATAGCGGTTATACATGATTGGGCTGTTTTGCTTAGGTGCCATATCAGGGGCAACATGGCGATAATGCTTTCCCTCCATCCAGGTAGACCGGCGGGCATGCTGAATCATGTGCTTTGACATGCCGGTTGTCGCAGTTAAAAGTTCCTCTGTGACCCATTTGTTTGGTACCAGCTGAATAATGTCGCTCATGGTTTTCTCCAGGCAAAAAGAAGCCGCCCGTAGGCGGCAATAACATCAAGGGATGTGAGGCGGTGCTTTCGCACCCAATAGCCAGCTCATAACTGGCTATCAGTTGCGTCAATCGTCTTCCTGCACCAGAACGGTATCATCTGGAACCTGAATAGTAAGGACAACGCTATACCCCTTCTCGTGAGTGCTGAACGATGTTTCCCATTGTGGGATTGGCACATCTTCATCAATCTGGCAGATGCCGATAGACCAACAGCCGCTATCGGTGTAAGTGGCGATGACTTGCATTTCGCCTTCAGCTGATTTCAGGTGATAAATGCCTGGATGGCTGTAACAGCCGATCTCCTCTCGAATGGCACCTTCACACTCAAATAGGTCATCGCTTGCACCATAAAAACGTAATTCCTTCATAATCTCTCCTCATGCCGCACGCTGGGCGCGCAGCTTCTTCAGGTGTTCTGCTGTTTCTATTTCTTCGGCGATCCGCTCAGCCTGTGCTTTGGTCAGCGGCTCGAATTCATGTTGAAATCGGCCCATGCTGGCGATGCAGGTGCGACCGTTGCGGGTGTAGTGAATTACTTCGTGGGTAGCGCGGAGGATTTTGCAGGGCGCGCCGTGGGGATCGACGTACCAGGTATTAGGCTGGATTATCCTGAACATGCGGGCCACCTTTTACGAAAATCACCCAGTGGGTTTTGTCAGCCTTGCCGGTACGCTGCCAGATGACCGGTTTCTCGTCGGTAAGCGCCAGGATATTGCTTACCGGGATCTGCGTTTCGTTCCATTTGAAGATGAGCACACCGTGTGGCCACAACACCCTGAACGCTTCGGCGAAGCCTTTACGTAAATCATCTCGCCATGTTTCTTTGTTGAGCCGCCCGTACTTTTTCCCATCCACGCGTTATCGCCCACACGCTCGAGGTGCGGCGGATCGAACACGACGACAGGGAAGGTGTTATCGGCAAAGGGAAGGGCGCGGAAATCAGCAATAAGGTCCGGACTTATAACCAACTGGCGACCGTCGCAAAGCTCATGCTGCTCGGCGCGGATATCACTGAACACGGCGCGCTCGTCCTGCTTGTCGAACCAGAACATGCGCGACCCGCAGCACATGTCTAAAATTGCCTGCTGCATTACTGCCCCCTCTGCTTATTCCTCAATTCGATAACACCCTGGCAATCCGCGCACGTCTGGCAGCCGGGAACGGCAGCGCGTCGCGGCGCCGGGATATCCTCGCCGCATTCTGCGCAATGCTCTGCTGATACGGCGTTGCGGTCGAAGCGGTGAGCGGAAAGGGCAGCGTTACGCTGAAGCTCTTCAATCTCTGCTGCGGTATCGATGATGTCCATGCTCAATGTTCCCGGAACTGTCGGTTAATTCGGTTGAAGGTGAACGCCAGTAATAAAAAAGGCCGCTTTAGCGACCTGGTGATTAGTGCCTTTTTACTGGCGTTGTCTGTTTCTGGCGTCATGCGGCCTCCCGGCGGGCAAGAAGTTTCGCCCCGAAAGCCATCAACTCGTCCCGTTCCACAGTTGCGAAGTGGCAGTGTGTGCGCGGGTACGGTCGCCAGATGATGAGCATTGAGCCCTTGTTGTTTCCGCTGACGGGCTTACCGGTGATCGGGTTGATAAATGCCAGCCGCCCGGCGGTGATCAATCGAACCTCGCTGGCGGTCTGGATAGCTTCCTTGAACCATCCAACCGAAGTGTCAGCTGGGACAAGCATCACCGTGCCGATCTGATTGTTGCTCTCGGCGGCGGCCTTCTTAACGAACGGCGTGATATCGCTGTATGGCGGGTTCAGCCAGACGTATCCGGGAATGCTCAGGTAATCAGCCCAGGGCGTTTCCAGCGTGTTCTGCTCGGCGGTGATGAACTTCCTGCACAGCGCGTTATGCGGCGCCGCGGCGGCATCCAGTTGGAAGCAAAACTCAGCATCAAGGGAAGCGAAGAGGGCTGGTGGAGTGCGCCAGAGGTCGCGCTGATCCGCTGGCGTGTTGCTGCCGGTGTAATCAGTCATGATGCACCGCCGGGTTTTGGTTTCCATGAGAATTCCGGCGCGATAATCACATCCATGCAGGTGCCGCGTTCGTTATGCTTCTCAAGCATTTCGAGAATGTCTGAGTCGGTCTGGGTATCTCCGTAACTCCCTACAATGCAGAGTAATTCGACAGGAGCACCGAGGTTTTGCAGAGCAATCGTCAACTGCTTTGCTAATGCCATTTTCATCGCTTCGTCTTTCATGCCGCCTCCTGTCTTTCCCGATATTCCTCAGCGAGCCGCTGCGCCTTTAATGGATTGCTGACCACTTCACCCCATGGCATTAGCCAGCCTTTTCCAATGAAGGGAAGGCACACTGTGCCAACCCTGATGTCGTCGTGAGCGTGAGTCATTAGTCACTCCTTGAAGCGCCGCCGAGGCCCTTGCGGTTGTCGTTGAGGTATGGGTCAGCTGGCGTGTAGTTGGGTGGGGCAGGGGGTGAATCTTCTTTGGCTCTTTCTTGCTGGATGATTTGGTAAAGCTCTTTGCGATCGGCTCGCTCGGAGGGTGAAAGCTTCCGGTCAGGAATTGGCCGGAGAAGATATTTTCGATACTCGGGGGTAAATTTGTTCATTGGCTCCTCCTGGCCGGGAGATGCTTCAAAAGGGTATATCGTCGTCGAAGTCCATTGGCGGTTCGTTTGATGGGGTGGGTGCCGACTGCTGCTGAGGACTAGACCGTGCGCCGCCGCTGAACTGATTTCCGCTCTGCGGTTGGCCGCCACCTGCTGGTGTCGCTCCACCGCCCTGACGGCCACCCAGCATCTGCATTGTGCCGCCGACGTTTACCACCACCTCAGTGGTGTACTTCTCGGTGCCTGCCTGATCTGTCCATTTTCGGGTGCGAAGTTGACCCTCGATATAAACCTGAGAACCCTTTCGCAGGTATTCCCCGGCTACCTCAGCCAGTTTTCCGAACAGAACGACGCGGTGCCATTCCGTTTGCTCTTTGAGCTCGCCAGTGGCTTTATCCCGCCATGACTCAGATGTCGCCAGCGTCATGCTGCACACTGCGCCGCCGGACGGAAGATAACGGACCTCGGGGTCTTGCCCGAGGTTACCGACGAGGATCACTTTGTTTACGCCTTTGCTAGCCATTTACGCCGCCTGTTTAAGTTCTTTGAGTCGAATACCAGTAACGTCTTTGCATTTGGCCTGGTGCTCAGCAAATCCGCTCAGTAATTTCCATGTATCTTCATAACGATGCTTTAGCTGGTCGCTATCATTTTCCGAACTGGCGTATGCAGAGAATTCGGCGAGGATCTTGTCCGCATCCACTGACTGAGGTGCCTGGTCTTCCTGCTGGTGACCATCATGCGGTTGCTGGCCCTGCTCGATTGGTGTTCCTGATGGCAATGCCCATTCCGGTAGAGCAGGCGCCTTCCAGTAGAAAACGCCAGCCTCTTTTGATTTGGCGTACTGGAACCCGCGCGCGCGCGTTGCTGAAACCACTGCGAACCCTTCTTCCAGGTTATAGAGGTAACGACCGATCCCCCATTGCACGGCGGCGCGCTTCATGGCGCCAGAGCGGCCACCTTTCACAGCTTCAACCTGTGTGTTTTCTGCCGCATCCCACTTGGTGATCCACTCGCCTTCAACCTTGATGGAAATACCGCATTCAACGCCGCCATTGTTCGGAATATCTCGGTATTCGTTACGCCATCCAGCTTTGCCGCATACTTCATCCAGCCGCTTCATGATTGCGCGGTTAGTTACATAGGCCAGCACCTTTGCCCAGATTCCGTTATTGTTTTTACCCACCTGCTGAATGCGCCACTCAATATCCTCACTGGCAAATGGCGCATCTAAATCATCAAGGTTCATGTGTAATTCCCCGCAAATTCATCCCAGCTAATGACCGGATTCTGCCGCTCGGCGGCCAGGTTGACTGGCTCGTCGTCGTTTTCTGGCTTTTCTGGTATCACGTCGCGCATAAGGCGAAGGAATGACTCTTCATCCCACCGTTCTGCTGCCGTCATGCTGCACGCTCCTGATGGGTGATGACGTAACCCTGCTCAGCCAGCCACTCAATGACTTCTGCGCCGTCGAGCTGGGGTAGTACGTCACGGGTTTTAACGGTACCGGCCAGCACAACGCCTTCCATCTCAACTTTGATGGTGTTATGGGGGCCGACAGATGTGCGCATGTCTACGCACTCGCATGTGATATTCATGATTCGCCTCAATATTTGATGTGCGCGTCCTGCACTTTGCCGCCAGCAATCGCCAGCACTGCTTTCTGTGCGAATTCTTCTGGGATGCCCTGAGCAATAAGGTCTGCGTAGACACGACGGTTGACGGTGCGGCGGTGCTCTTTGTCCGCGGCGCGACGCGCTTCTTCTTCAGCTTTGCGCTGCTCTTCGGCCAGACGGGCGGCCTCTGCCTCTTCCTGGCGGCGGCGCTCAGCGGCAACGGCCTCTTCTTTTTCGCGTCGTGCACGCTCTTCCGCTTCCTGCTTCTCGCGAGCTGCACGCTGTTCTGCTTCGACGCGCTGGCGTTCAGCCAGCTCAGCGCGAGCTTTTTCTTCGGCTTCACGGCGTGCTGCGGCTTCAATCTCTGCTTTGTGCTTAGCTTCGGCATCACGGCGGGCTTGTTCTGCCGCTTCACGCTTAATGCGCTCTTCGTGCTCACGCTGTGCCTGTTCCGCCTGGCGGCGCTGCTCTTCGCGGTCGCGGTCGTAATCCTTGTTCATCAACAGAGCCATTTCGTGGTCTGCTTCGAACTTGGCCGCCAACTCCTGATCGAACTTGATGTTCATTTCCAGCGCTTCGGCGTGCAGCGCGTTCATGGCTTCTTCAGCCTTAATACGTTCCTGCTCGGCCTCCCACTCATCGCGGGGCTTAAGGATTGCGTCACGAATGGCGTCGCACTCTCGGGTGAATACGCGCAACTCCTCTTCTGCTGGTTTAACCGCCTCTTTCAATCGCTTGAGGTATTCACGACCAGGCTTCTCAATAGCTGTTTTGCTGGAGCCAACCATGCGCGCCAAGCTGCCAATGCGGTCACGGCCTTTTTTAGTGGTAACATCTGGCACTTCTTTAGCCAGTTCGCGGATTTGCTCGAGAAAGCCATTAAGTCCACCCGCGCTGTAAAGTGCTGGCGCCTGCTCCGGCTTGATTTCGATGACAGTTAAGTCCGTTACTTCGCTCATGGTTTCTCCTGAAATTTGGATGTGCAGATCCCGCCCGCGTAATGCCAGGCCGATCGGTTGAATAGGGGGGTTAGGCTGTTCTTCTATGCCACGGATAACCGATGGCAACCTTCATTTCGTCGTAGGCTGCCATCCACATGGCGCCATCACCGATAAACAGGGCAATGGCTGCTTTACTCTGCGCGGCGCGCAGCAGGTGATGATTGATCATGCTTTCACCTCAACCTGTTTCAGGAGGCCAGCGATATGCATCTGCCAGCGGTTAAGCGTCAGCTTGTCACGCGGTGCCGATACCGACGTCAGTTGCCACTCGTTATCGTTGAGCTTTTTGGCGGTGTACTGCTTGCCGTTGTGGGTGACTGTCATGATTCCTCCCGGTCGTTGAGGTGCTCTCGAATTTCAGAAATCAACTTTTCCGCATCTACCTCAAAGCGCTTCAAAGTGTCGCACCCGCCAACCTTGTCACCGGAAATACGACACCCGAAATCGTCATTGCTGACACACAGGGATAGGCCGCCAGATTGGTTGTGGGATATTTCGATATAGACGTTTCCGGGTTTGAGTTTGCTCATGATGCCTCCCGAGCGCGGAGCATTGCGTCAGCTATCTGGTACGCTTCGGTTGCCGTGCGGTCATCGCTACACAACCAATCAGGATTAGCTAGTCGACCCTGCATAGCCTTAGCCGCGAAGTAATCGCGCAGCGTCATGCCGCCTGAGCTGACTTCAAAACCATGTAAGTGACCAACTTCGTCGCGCTCCACGATAGAATCACACGGGAAAGCGCGACCGCCATTTTTTTTGCTCATAAATCCTCTTGGCCTTATCGCGGCGAACGGAACGGTTAATACAAGACTTCAACGCATTTATTCAGTGTTTCAATGGGCGGTGGATGGCCGCCGGTTGTCATAAATGGGCAGACTCGAAAATCTGCCTATGTATGGCCGATAAAAAAGCCGCTGGTTAGGCGGCTTTAGCTTCAATGTGATGAATCAGCTTCCAGTCGGCGCTGGTTGAAGAGTGCTGGTAGTAGTCCCAGCATTCATCGTCTGCTGTGCTGGCGTTACATATTTCTGCGTAACTGATGGCTTCTTGCTCAGAACCAAAAACATCGTTTGAATACCGGCATTTGCCATCATCGTGGACAAACAAAACATCAAACCTTGGCTCGTCATAATCAGCAGAGATATCACGAACATTGAATCCCTTTAAAATCTCTTGTCCGCTACTTGTTTTCATTGCCTTACCCTCTGTCGTTACCCGCTGATGCGGGAGAAATGCTGCTTAATCTACCCATTCGACATACTGGAGTAGTGATTCAGTCTCCGCGTCATCTGGTTCTTTGTTCTCTGGATTGCAGTGCTTGCAATTAGTGGCCTGAACCGGCATTCCGCCGCATCCACACATTTCAGCAAGACCAGAACAGCATCTGGTGAACACGAATCCGTGGTCACACTTTTCACACCCAAGCATGATTTCCACCCCTCTGTTTGTTTACCGTCAGCCCCTCGCAAAGAGCTGCTGGTAAAGCTTCCCCGATGTTCGGGAACTGAGCAGCAAACCATTCCGGTGCGGAGTCCTCTTCGTGTGCTATACCCGCCACGCGTTACACACCTGCCTCAATCCCATTGGGCGCCATTTCAATTTGCCAGGAGCGCTCCGGGTGATTTGCTGCTTGGTTGAATTCTTAATGAGCAGGCGACTTGCTGTCCGCCGCTGGCTAACTTCGCTCAGCTGTCGATGTTTCGTTTCGATGGGTTAAAGATAACCTTAGTTATGGGTGTTGGCAATAACCTAATTTATAATACCAATCACATAAGTTATAAATTAATGATAACTAAATGAATTTATTTTTTTAAATACCAGTGCTACGCTTAAAAAAACAGCAGGAGGGATGTGCATGGTTCTGGATGAAGAGCGTATAAGCATGAAAATTCAGGCGATGGGGCGGGCGGTCATGGAGTTGTCACTGGCAGATTTACCTATGACCCAGCAAAACATCATCGACAAGCTGGAGCAGTACCGGAAGGAAACAGGAAACGTGATAGGGAAGGGTGTGAACAGGGATGCAGCTGAGATAGTGCGGAAAGGGCAATAAAAAAGCCCGCACGGGCGGGCAGGTAGTGTTGCGATAGTTATTGTTATCAGCTTCAGGCTGAATAGTTATCGGCAGAATGGCGGATAGCTTTATGGGTGGGCAATAAAAAACCCGGCTCAATGGCCGGGCCTACTTTTAGCTGGCGTTCTCACAACCAGGTTGACCGCGGTCGATCACTTCAGTGCCTTCGATAACAAATCCGAATTTACCAAACAGGAAGGAGTGGTTGAACTGAGTAACAACTACATCAGAAAGAGCAACAGAGCATTTGTTCTTCTCAATTGCACGGTCGATAGCCGTTTTTACATTTGGGATGCCCAGAGGGAAAATCACGACCGGGGCTGAGTCTTCTGCGGTTACGCGCGCGCCTTTGACGAAATTGTTTGAGTTAAGATTGTAGTTTTTAGTGCTAGCCACAGTCAGATCGGCTACACGTGAGCTGCACCCAGCTAACATCATTACCCCAAGAGCTAAAGCCAAAACCTTTTTCATTTTTTGTTTCCTTTGATTGCAATCGGAAACATCTTAACATAAAGCTAGGGCTTTGGAGATCACCTGTTCTAAGGGCTTTCAGGCATTAAAAAACCCGGCAGGTGGCCGGGTTTTAGTAGAAATCAGAATTTGGTGATGTCGATGTTATAGATTGCCATCCATGCCTCTGCGGGATAGGAGTTCAGCGGTACTGATTGGTAATGTGGGGTCAGTATTTCAACTGACAACCCGTGATAGCCACAGTAGTTGGCAAGTGTCTGCCAGCTATACTTCCCGGGGATGACGCTCTTTACGTGCGCAATCGTGGCATGCCTAAATCCTTCGCCTTTACTATGAACGTATTTGTTGTGCTGCATGACGTGATTGCCGAAAGCGCCGCGTACAGATTTGAACTGACCGTCTTTCTTTTCCAACATCATCTGAGCCCGTTCTGCCGCTTCTGCCTGGTCGGCCAGTTGACGAAGAGCATCCGCGTAGGTCTGTGGCACCATCTTGTATCCGCCTGTTTTACGGATAGAGGGAAGCACTTCTGAGGTGACCCATTTTTTAAACTGCTTTGCCTCATCTTTTTGAGAGCCCATAACGGCATTGTACAGTCCAGATTCATTTATAAGTGTCTGATTATTCTGGGATGCTGCTATATACAGCGTCCGTTTTTCATCTTCATCAAGACGCTCTGTCATATTATTTGTCTTTGCATAGCCAAGGATATCTGCAACATCCTTAGCTACAAACCACACCTCTGAATCATCATCCGTCATAGTCCTGACAGCATTGCCGTTAAAATCAAATTCATTTAATGCCACTGCGTTACTCATTGGTTCACCTATTTTTTTAAGTTGAAATTATGTGCAAGCCTAAACCAGCCGCAGCTTCGTCTCTATCCAAAAGTCTCATCAGGCCACCATAAGCACGATCGCAACAACCGAGAGCAAAGTAACCACGCCTACTATCAGATATTCTCTTATCACCCAAACACCTCATCAGGCCACTGCTACAGTTTGTTGTAAGCTATCGATTCATGGATCAGCGCTTTTCCCATGATGTAGAGCTGGTCCTGATTCTCTTCTGTTACATACCAGTCTTTGTAAGCCGGGTTATCTGAAAGCACGGCTAATTGCAGGCCCTGCATTTGCAGACGCTTAACATGGAAGTGCTGCCCAAAGACAAATGCGTATACTCCGTCAACCTTGAAGTTCCTCACCGAAACGTCAAAGAACAGGCGATCTCCCGACTGAATCGTTGGGCACATGCTGTCACCGTCTACGGTCATCACCTTCACATCATTTTGAGTGCGGTTCCCGAAAAGAGATCTGGCATGCTCAGTTGTGAACTCAATAGCATGCAGGACCTCAACAAATTCAGAAATCATAAAAGACCCCGGACCAGCGCTTACTTTCAGGTCTAAAACATCAACCCGAAAGACATCAATTGTTTCCGAGACCGGTTGGGCCGCCGATGGCACATTACCATCAATCCGCATTTCCCCCACTCCAGAACTAAGCCATTCCGGCCTTACACCCAGAGCATGAGCTAGCTCGACCATCTTACGGCTGCCGCTCGTTTTACCTGACGTCATCTTTTGAATTGCAGGCTGGGATATACCGACTTTATCAGCCAACTGTCCTTGAGATATGTCAGCGGCCGACATAGCCGCGTTCAGTCGTTCTGCAAATGTTTTCATCTTATCAATATATAACCGAGGTTATGTAGAGTAAAATAACAAAGGTTATGGACAATACCCATAACTTGGGTTATCTTTTCATTAATCCAGTAATCGGATAGGTAAAATCCATGAACAAAGTTATTCAACGAGCTTTAGAAATCGTTGGCAGCCAGAAGCGACTCGCAGATATTTGCGGCGTTAGCCAGCCAGCGGTTCACAAGTGGCTTAACGGTGGTTCCGTATCTCCGGAAAAAGTAACAGCCATCGTAAACGCTACTGGTGGCGAGATTAAGGCACACGAAATTCGACCTGATCTTCCCGACCTGTTTCCACACCCAGAGAACCATGCCGCTTAACGGCGGCCCTAACCACGAAAGGGAAAGCAATGCATTCACTTGCGTATCAACACAATACCGGAATACATCCGGGAGCGATGATAAACCGCGCTCAACCTAAGGCAGCGCCGGACCACGAAAAGATCCGCGATGCGGTCCGGGCATGGTCGTCGGCGCTGGACAATCAGGACGTCGTTTCGGCGCTGATCATCAACGAATACCGGGAGCAGGGCGGGGCCGCTATCAGCTTTCCGGAAGACATCAGCCGGGCGCGCCAGAAGCTGTTCCGCTTCCTTGACAACCGTTTCGACTCCGAACAGTACCGCGAGAACGTGCGCCAGCTGACACCCGCAATCATGGCGGTCCTGCCGGTTGAGTATCGCACTCGCCTGATCGGTGCCGATTGCAAAATGTCTCGTCTGGCTGAAGCCGAGAAAGAACTGGCTGAGGCTAAGCAGGCAGTACTTCTGGACGCTCCAGAGCATCAGAAGCTCAAAGAGGTAAGCGAGGGTATAGCGTCACTGTTCCGCCTTATGCCGGAGCAGGTAGGGCCGCTGATGACGATGGTCACATCGATGCTGGGGGTTATGTGATGGGAAGTATCAAAAATGGCGAAAGCCAGTCTGCGTCAACAGAACTGGCCTTCAGATGCAAATCGTGTGCACTCATTGCAGGAGGAATAATGGCAAAAAATCCACGCTATTACCATACCGCTGTACATAAAAACATAACCCGCGACCGCTTCATCCGCTCGGTTAATCCGATTGTGGCAGAGAAGATGCGCGCCATCCTGGAAGAGCTGAAACGTAAGGAGAGTGGCCGTGGGTAGCCTCGCAAAAGTAATACCTTTCAGACCGTCTGTAACGGTCGTGGAGCGTCAGGTGGCAGATATCGATGATGGGTATACCCGCATCGCTAACGAGCTGCTGGAAGCGGTTATGGCTGCTGATTTAACGGCTCGCCAGCTGAAGGTCGTTCTGGCGGTGATCCGCAAAACCTACGGGTTCGGGAAAAAGTTTGACCGCATTACCAATACCCAGATTTCGGCGATGACCGGTATTCACCATACGCATGTCTGCAAGGCCAAGAACGAGATGATTGCAATGAACATCATCGTTACCAATGGCATGGCGATCGGGGTGAATAAGGTGATTTCTGACTGGAATTTCAGCATTAGCCAAAATGGCAAATCATTAGCCGAAACAGCTAATGAAACATTAGCCAAGTCAGCTAATACCCATAAGCCAACTCAGCTAAACACAAAAGAAACTATTCAAAAGAAAGAAAGAAAAGATCCCCCTAAATCCCCCCAGGGGGAAAACTCACTCGCTCAGGAGGTGATGGATTACTTCAACGAGCTAACGGGTAGTCGTTGTGCTGCGCTGGCACCTTTCGAGAAAGCTCTCTCCACGGTGAAGAGCAAAGACCAGTGCTACACCGCTGAAGAGCTGAAACTCGTTATCCGCTGGGCCCATGTGAACTGGGGTCACAGCTTCAAGCCAGAGAACCTGTGCCGTATGACCCGCTTTGATGGATACCTGTCAGACGCCCTGATATGGGCAGATGGTCATGGAAGCAACCCGAAAGCCTGTCCGCACGAAGAGATCATCAAACTCTGGAATGAAAAATTCCCTTCGAAGGCCGTTTCGCTGCATGAGTGGAACCGCCGCCGTCCGGCCTATCGAGACCTGGAAGCTGTGTGGAACGGCAAAACCACCCAGGGTAACTGGCGAGAACTGAAGCACATGGGAATGGCATTCGAGCTGATTAGCAAGTCTTCCCTGTTCGGCACCAGAGGCGATCAGCCATGGCTGACTCTCGACTGGATACTGAATCCGAAGAACTGGGGATCTGTCTACGAGCAGGCCATCAACGAGCACCGTGAGCGCAAGGGAGTCAAAGCATGAGCCGTTTTATTGATTTATACGTTGAGCAGGCCGTCATCGGCGGGATCATGCTCGCAGCGGGCCGCACAGACGGCGTTGACATGGCGACTGACGCGATTGAGGGGCTGACTGAGGACCACTTCACAGCAACGCCTCACAAGGTGGCTCTGCGTTCCTACAAACGCCTCAACGAGTCCGGGGAGAAGATAGACCTGCTGACGTTGACCAGCGACCTTGAACGGCTTGGCGCGCTGGAAAGTGCCGGGGGATTCGCTTACCTGGCTGAATGCAGCAAAAACACTCCGTCTTTCGCAAACCTGGCAGCCTACTGCGAAAAGCTTCGGGAAATGTACCTTGGTCGCCGTATGACCCTGGCCCTGCAGGTAGGGATCCAGAAACTGTCCGAACCATCCAGTGAGGGTATCGCTGACATCATCGGCAACATACAGGCCGATATCTCCGGTATTGAGCACAGTGCTGACTATGGAACCGAACACATCACCACCGGGATCGACATGTCGTTAGAGACTATCCAGTCGATTATCAGCGGCGATATCTGGAAGCACAAAACCGAGCTTGGCATGGCGACCATCGACAGCGCATTTGGCGGGTTCAACAACACCGATTTCATCGTTGTCGGCGGGCGCCCTGGCATGGGGAAAACCATGTTCAGCACCACCGTGACCGAGACTGTCGGCCTGAAAAACAAAAAGCCTGTGCTGTTCTTCAGCCTGGAAATGCCAGTTGATCAGATCTCCGAACGTGTCGCGTTCCACCGGGCACGGGTAAGCAAAGAGGATTTACTCAGCAAGCAGAGCGGCGTGATGGATGGTGCCTGGGGAAAGGTCGGCCACTGCATGAAGGATTTCATCGAAGCCCCGATCTATATCAACGACAAGCCATCCCTCAGCGTTCATCAGGTGCGAGCGGAAGCCAGGCGAATGAGCAAGAAACTGGGTGGACTTGGTGTGGTCATTGTCGATTACCTCCAGAAGATGCGCATGTCTGACCCTGAGAACATGAACCGCAGCGTAGGGGAGATCGCCACCGGCCTGAAGAACCTGGCGAAAGAATTGCGTTGCCCGGTCATCGCACTGGCTCAGCTTAACCGTAAGGTCGAAGAACGTGCTAATAAGCGCCCGGTCGCAGCTGACCTCCGCGAGTCCGGTGTTATCGAGCAGGAAGCCGATGTGATTTTCATGATCTACCGGGATGAGAAATACAACCCGAACACCGAACTGAAAGGCATCACCGAAATCATCTGTGTGAAGTCCCGCCATGCGCCAGGGGCAGAAAAGACCTACCACTTCAGCAGCCGCTACTCCGGCCTGGACCCGGTAGATTTCACCTACAGCGGCCAGATGCAACAGGAGGCTGACTATGAGTGCTAAGACGATGAAAGGCAAACAGGCAATTCTGCGTTATCTCGAAACGCACCGGACCTTCACAGCGAAGGATGTGGCCACAGAGTGCGGCATGACCATCAACTGCATCACGAAGAACGCCATCGATCTGGAGCGGGCCCGCAAGATTGTGCGCGTGAGCAAGGTATGGCGAACGGTGACTTATCGCCTGGCTACGCCGGAAGAGCAGGCTGGTACCGCTCGCAGTTGCACCAACGGAATATTTCAGGAGTGCCGCAACAGTCCGGCGATGAGAAGGGTATTGATGGTTTGGGGGAGAGTAGGGGTATGAAATTATTTGAGATGGAAGGTTTTCTGCGTGGCAAGTGCATTCCACGCGATCTGAAGGTTAACGAAACCAACGCCGAGTATCTTGTGCGTAAATTTGCCGAAGCAGATGCCATGTGCGCGGCGCTGGCTGCTGAAAAAGAGAAATTCGCTGTCGAGTGCGCAGCCACAAAGATCGCCATTGCATACCTAAAATCAGGCCGACATGATTTTACGCTTAACACCCCGGCCACCGAAGCTTTCCTGGCTGAAGTGCGGTCCGCCGCAGTAGATGAAGTTTGCCTGAAAATTAGCAATGCAATTGTTAATTGCTATCAGGACGAACAGGTCGGCCTTGATGCAGCGGCAACTATTTGCGGTGACTTCGCCGCCCAGCATCGCAAAGGAGTGCAGTCATGAGCGACAAAATGCAAGTTATGAAAGCGTATTACGTGCAGGGCGACGAATACGGGATTATCCGTTTCGCTACAAGTAATGTCGTAGCTCGCCGTGAAGGCGCGAACGAACTGGAAGAGGAATTCAACTGCGTATCATGTAAGCGCATCCCAGGGGCTGACAAATACGCCGAAATTGGTCGTGTTCCAGCTCGCGTTCTGGTTGAAGAGTTTGGTTTTTGGCAAGAGTGCTCTTATTGCAGTCGTCACGTTGATGAAGAGACGGAAGGACGCGTATGGGATGGAGATGCCGCGTATTGCGATATGGAGTGCGAGGCGCGCTGGATTAATCATCGCCTTGATTGCGAAGCAGAACGCAAGCGTACTCGTGAGGCAGAGCAGGCAGCAATTGCGGAAGCGGAAGCAAAGTTCCCTGGAATTACAGACGCCACGGCCTACATCGGCCACAAGAAAGACATCACGGTTTATTTTAGATTCCCCGGTGGATTAGCAAAGGCCTCATGGACTGTTGGCGAGAATCATGCGGGTACCAGTCGCGATGATGGAGAGGCGTTCAAAGCGTACATCAACTCAATTCGTCAAGGGGAGGCCGCCCAATGAGCAACATCGACAAACGCGCATTACGTGAAGCAGCCGAGAAGGCCATCACAGACGACCATACCCAGGATGAATGGTTCCACTATCTGCGCCTCTCAACTCCAGGAACCGTGCTGGCGCTTCTGGATGAGCTGGAAGCCAAGGACAAGCAGATAGGCGATCTGAAAGCAACAGCAGCACACTCGAATGCTGGATGGAAGGAGGCGCATGAACAGGAGGCTCGCGCGGAAGCCGCAGAGAAGCGGATTGCTGAGCTGCAGGCGCCAGCGCCTGAATTGAAAATGGCGCACCTCATAAACAAATTCTACGAACGCTATCCGCTGGCAGAATTCAAAAGCGATACTGAGCGCAGCGCGGCGTTGGGATATTTCATGGCTGGTGCCGAACTGCAGTGCTTCGGTGAATTTATCAATTACGCCGAACTGATGGGAGATGAGTAATGGAAATCACCAGAGAGCAGTTAATCGAAAAGCTTCAGCACATAATTTCTGTCGCATCAGGATTTCCGGAGTCAGAAAAAGCGCAAATGGATCTTGAGCTGGCGCGTATCGCGCTGGCATCGCTCGAAGCGGAGCCTGTGTGCGTCATCGACCAGGCTAATCTTGATTATCTCAAATCTGACTCTGATGCAGACGTGTGGCCAGCATCAAGAATAGAAATGGGTGATGTGCTTCTGTATCGCTACGCCCATCCAGCGCCGGTATCTGTGCCTGATGAAGTTTGCTGGGAAGATGTTCCAGAGGAAATCACCGAAGACGATATGGCTCTTGCATCAGCATGGGCACATGGATTCAATCAGTGCCGCGCCGCCATGCTTAAGCACTCTGAGTCATTCATAGTAACGAGCGATCATCGCATGATGGAGATGCCTCAAGTTGAGGCTATCAACGCTGTCACCGCCATGATTCAGGGTGTCGTATACGCCGAGACGCCCACCACCATGCAGACCGCACCAGCTCTTGATTCTTCGCCAAAAATTGCCGAGTTGCCCAGCGGAAACTCTCCGGTTATTCCGGATGGTTGGGTGATGGTGCCAGAAGATCCAACCCATGAAATGCTTGAGGCTGGTGATGAACAATTCGGAACTTACGATGTCTATCGCAGGATGATTGAAGCAGCGCCGAAGTTAGAGTGATTCTTGATAATCATTTTTCAAAAGTGATGTTATAATCATGTCATCGGAGCCTGAACAACTCCGGTGACTTCTGCGCATTTAAGGGGACTTAAATGCGACCACAATCTGAACTCCTCACCTTGTCACAGATGCAGAAATGCACCTGCGATTTTCTGCATTCTGCGTTACCTCTCGGAGGTGGCGTATGAAACAGCCTGTTTTCTACCTCCGCGACGAACGCGTTCGCGATAACCTCATCGACTACATCAGGAAGCTGCCCGTTAACGACGCTCTGCCGCTCGTGGTGAAGTTTTCTGAGGCTGACCGCACTCTCGCCCAAAACGACCTCTTCCACGCTCTCTGTGGCGATACAGCGAAGCAATTGCAATGGGCTGGCAAGTCGCGCGACCTCGCTTCATGGAAAGTCCTGTATGTCTCAGGCCATGCCATTGCCACCGGTAAGCCTGGTGAAGTGGTGCCGGGTCTGGAAGGGGAGTTCTGCGCCATCCGGGAAAGCACTGCGAAGATGGGAATCCGTCGCATGACCAGTCTCATCGAATACAGCCAGGCATTTGCTGTGCAAAACGGCGTGCAACTCCGTGAAGTTCGCTACTCAGGTGATTACTTCGGGAGGGTTGCGTAATGGCTAGCCCTCTCGCTCGCGTCATCACCAACGAAATCTTCCGCGTTCCGGCGCGCCGTAAGCGTAAGCCCGCGATTAAGCCGTCCGACATCCCGACCCTTAAGGGCTACACCGCCCGCCTGGTGGATCAGAAATGGCTGCGTCTCGCGGCGCGGAGGAATCATGCATAAACCAACCCGTCGAACCTGCAAGGTCTGCAAAGAGAAATTCACCGCTACCTTCGACAACGTCTGGTGGTGCTGTCCTGAGCATGGCGCCATCTACGCGCTGGATTTGAGGGCAAAGCAGAAGGTGAAAGAGGCCGCTAAGCGTATCAGTGAACAGAAAGAGGCAGAGAAGGCAGGGCGAAAACGCCGACAAGAAAAGCGCGAGTCACTAAAGTCTAAATCCCAGTGGGATAAGGAGGCTCAATCGGCCTTCAACCGCTACATCCGGATCCGGGACGAGGGGAAAGAATGCGTCAGCTGCGGCAATCCGCTCCTAGGCAAATGCAATTACCTCACTGGTAGCGCCATTGATGCCAGTCATTACCGTTCGCGCGAAGCTGCATCACACCTCAAATTCAACGTGTTTAACGTCCACTCAGCCTGCACCCGGTGCAATCGTCAATTGAGCGGTAATGCCGTCGAGTATCGCATCCGTCTTATCGACCGCATTGGCCTAGAACGAGTTGAGCGTCTTGAGTCTAACAACGAGCCGCGCCGGTTCGATATCCCATACCTTCAGCGCATCAAATGCATTTTCACACGCAAAGCCCGCGCGCTGGAAAAACGCCGCGCCCGCCGACAGGAGGCAGCATGAGCACAGAAACCGAAATTGAACTGGGCAAGGTTGTCGCTTTCCCGACGAAGAATAACGACCTACAGGAGGGGCTGGTTATTCAGCGCGAAGGGCAGAAGGTTATGTGCCTGCACTCCACTGTTTGGGTGAACGAAAAAGACCGGACCTTACGCTGCCGGAAGTGCGAAACGCTGATCGAGCCTTTTGACTTTCTTATGACGCTCTGCGACCAGGAGTCTCGCTACATGGAGAACGTGAAATATCTTCGCCGGGAAGAAAAGCAGCGCCGTCAGAATATTGAGAAGCTCATTAAGATTGAGAAGAACGCCAAAGCCCGCATTCGCCGCGCCGGGGATAAGTCACCACTTCCTCTCTGGCAGAGCGAGAGGGTGGACGAATGACACGTGACCAGATTATCCGGTACCAAGCCGAAAGCGTTAAGCGCGCCAACCTACCGCCAGTAGCAAAGCACAGCCAGACCAAAACCAACCAGCCACAGAAGGAAGCCGCATAATGAAACTGGAATTAACCAACGACCAGCATCAATGGGTAGACCAGTGGCTCCAGTTGTGGGGCGCATGGTGCCAGACCGGCAAGATTGATAAAGCGATGATCAACATGATTGCCAGATTCATGGCTACCGTCGAGCCCCAGCAAGCATCACGACCGGTATGTAATGATGATGACGGGATGCTCATTGATGCTGTCATTCGTCACTATCTGAAGAATGTGGATGAAAATGCATGGCGGGTTGTCTTCGCCTACTACGTTTGTAACTCCAGCGAGATCCGAATTGCATCATGGCAGCATGCAGTAAGTAAGCCTCGCCTGATGAAGACGCGTGGCGGCAATCAGTATAAACACCCAAGCATCTCGACAATCCGTAGAGAGGTGAAGCAAATCATCAATGCCTCACTGTTCTGTTTGTACCAACCGCTGCAAAATGCGTTTAACAATCGCGAAAATGTGAGGAAAATTGCAAAAAATCCTCACAACACGCTTGCTTTTCAATGAACAAATGAGCAGAATAAATCGTATATGTTGCCGTTGTTGTGTGTGACATGAATGAATGCCAAGCCTCGCCATTGTGCGGGGCTTTTTATTTGCCTGTAGCTCAGAGAAAAGAGCAACCGCCTTCTAAGCGGTTGGTCGCTGGTTCGAATCCAGCCAGGCGAGCCAAACCCACTACCTGGGACCCTTCGGCCAGAGAGCCGACATTGCCTTACCCTCATCTTCCTGGCTTGTCGCCAGGTTTTTTATTCCAGGCTCCGGGAACCATCCTCGACATGCCTTCTTGTTAAATCGTCCCGAGGGCCTGACCCCCTTTTAAACACACAGCCCCCGCTTTTAAGCCGGAGGTTAGAGACTATGAAAATGCATAACGATCCCCACTCCTGGACGGAGTTTATCGAACTACTCCACAGCTGGTGGCGTGGCGAAACGCCGATGGGTGCCGTATTGCTATCGGTTGCCATGGCCGCATTGAGAATCGCTTACGGCGGTGGCGGCTGGAAGAAAATGATTCTTGAAGGAGCAATCTGCGGAGCTCTAACCCTTACCGCTGTGTCGGCTCTTGATTACTTCAACCTCCCACAGTCCCTGTCGATTGCCATCGGTGGCGCGCTCGGGTTTGTTGGTGTAGAGCAGGTTAAAGTTATGGCTTCCCGGGTGTTTAATTCTCGCTTTGGAGGCGGTGATGCAAACCAGTGAAAAAGGCATTGCCCTGATCAAGCAGTTCGAAGGCTGCAAGCTCACCGCCTACCAGGATAGCGTCGGCGTCTGGACGATCGGCTATGGCTGGACTCAGCCTGTCGACGGGAAACCAATCCGCGCCGGGATGACGATTAAGCAGGAAACAGCAGAACGTCTGCTGAAGACCGGGCTGGTCAGCTATGAAAACGATGTGTCCCGCCTGGTTAAAGTCAACCTTACTCAGGGGCAATTCGACGCTCTGGTATCGTTCACGTATAACCTCGGCGTCCGGTCACTGTCGACATCGACCCTGCTGCGAAAACTCAACGCCGGTGATTACGCTGGCGCTGCCGATGAGTTCCTGCGCTGGAATAAAGCTGGCGGTAAAGTCCTGAACGGCCTGACCCGTCGTCGTGAGGCGGAGCGCGCTCTGTTCCTGTCGTGATTAGCGCACTGGTTAAGCGTTACTGGCTGCAGTTGCTGGTGCTGGCGTTAATCGGCGTGCTGGCTTTCTTCGTGAACCACTACCGCGACAACGCCATCACCTACAAAGACCAGCGCGATAAGGCGACGGTCAGGGCAGACACATCGGAGGCGATCACCAGCAACGTGATCACCACGATGAACCTCATCCGTGACATTTCACAGGCTACCCAGAATGCAAAGAACGAACTGGCCCATAAAGGCGAAACGCGCATTGTCTACATCAGGAAGGCGCTTGAAGGCGATCCGTGCGCTAACCAGCTTGTTCCTTCTGCCGCTGCTGACAGCATGCGGGAATACGCAGACAGTTTACGTTCCGGCCCCGGTGGTGCCGATAAGCGCTGACCTTACCGCTGACACGCCTGTCCCCGGAATGGTTGTTCCGTTCACGTGGCAGGCAAGTCTGGAGTTAAACGCTCAGCTCTACACGGCGCTGGGACAGTGCAATCTGGATAAGGCGGCAATCAGGAAAATTGAATCCTCCCGACAAGGAAAGAATGCTCAACCCCAATAAGGCGGTGATCATCATCTTGCTGACGGGTAAGCCGTAAGTGGCTAAGCACTTCTGAGAAGCAGGGCAACAGCTGCGACAAGGCAAAGAGGTAACCATGTCCGACATCTACCAAATCACGCTAACCACTCAAACAGGCGAAACCTTCACGGGCAAGATGTCACGACGTCAGCCTGAGTTGGTAAACGGCTTTGTGCCGCTGGCGACGGAAACGGGAGAGTGGCTGTATTTCGCTCCTGCCGACGTTAAGCGTGTGCATTTCACGCCAGTACCGGCAGAACAGACAGATATTGAAAACACTACTGACTGAGTATTTGATTGAAAGCGCGCTGCGCCTCATCAAGCGTCATTGATCCAGTGACATTTGCAGGGAATAGATCATTGCTCCCTGATACTCTCCAGACCCCGCGGTGATGCTCTGGCCTGTACAGTTCCTGTCCGACAACCAGAGAGAAAGCGGCAGGAATAACGCAAACGGTATATCCGTTCAAGCTATGAACCATCAACACAGCCTGGGGCCGAGAGGTTAGCACCTGTCGATTAACTACGATCGCCTTCTCCATGTCGTGATTCCTGAAAATAAATGGTTAGGAATTCTACGGCCTAAATCCGGCTTATCACATCGGACTTGTGGACAAGAGTAATTCAAAAATTAGGAATAAAAAATTATGGCAAAACCGGACTGGGAGGCCATCGAGACGGCGTACCGGGCCGGAGTGATGTCCCTCCGAGAAATAGCATCACAACACGGTATCAGCGAAGGCGCTATCCGTAAGCGCGCCAAGCGTGACGACTGGTCGCGTGACCTGAATGCGAAGATTCAGCAGAAGGCTGATGACCTGGTACGCAAACAGGAGGTACGCAAACAGGTACGCAGTGAAGTCACTTTTAACGAACGCGTACTCATCGAGGCTACGGCTGAGGTAATAGCCAATGTCCGCATGGAGCATCGCGGCGATATTAAGCGCGCCCGACAGATAACGAATGCCCTGTTTGATGAGTTGGGGGCAGAGTGTGCAGACGTGGCCGCACTGGAGAAGCTCGGAGAGTTGATGTTCGACCCTGACGACAAGGGTCAGGACAAACTCAATGAGATTTACCACAAGGTCATCAGCATGCCAGAGCGAGTTAAGTCGGTTAAGGCACTGAGCGACGCGCTGAAGAATCTGATTGGGCTTGAGCGCCAGGCCTACGATATCGACGGGCCGGAAGGTGACAACTCTGTTAAGCAACTGTCTGACCTGATGGATTCTCTGTCTCAGGGGGCGTAATGAAACCTGAGCACATCAAGCTGCTGTCTGACAAAGACTGGCGGCTGAATAACCTTTACTGGATCACCGATAAAGAAGGTAAGCCTACGCGGTTCAGGATGACGCCTGAGCAGCGGGAATACTTCGAGGGGGTCCACACCCGCAACATCATCCTTAAAGCTCGTCAGCTCGGGTTCACCACAGAGGTGTGCATCATCCAGCTCGACGCGGCCCTGTTTGAGTCGGCGAAATGCGCGCTGATCGCCCACACGCTGAATGACGCAAAGCGCCTGTTCCGCGAAAAGGTGAAGTACGCGTACGACAAGTTGCCGGCAGAGATAAAGGCGGCCAACCCTGCAAGCAACGATTCATCCGGCGAGCTCGTCTTTAAGAAGGGCGGATCGCTATACGTCAGCACGTCGTTTCGTGGCGGTACGCTGCGCTACCTGCACGTTTCCGAGTTCGGGAAGATATGCGCCAAGTATCCGGACAAAGCCCGTGAGATCGTCACTGGTGCGTTTGAGGCGGTATCGACTGGATGCTTCGCTACTATCGAGAGCACAGCCGAGGGCCGGGCGGGTTACTTCTTCGATTACTGCCAGACGGCAGAGAAAGCGTTGCTGCAGGGCAAGCCATTATCCGCGCTGGACTGGAAGTTTTTCTTCTTCTCCTGGTGGAAGAATCCGCAGTACGCGATCGACCCGGTTGAACCTCTGCCGGCGCGACTGCTTGAGTACTTCGCTGAGATGGAGGCGAAGCACGGTGTAGTCGTCAACGATCGCCAGAAATCCTGGTATTACGCCAAAGAGAAAACGCTCGGCGATGACATGAAGCGCGAGTACCCGACCATTCCGGCCGAGGCGTTCCAGCAGTCGGTCGAGGGCGCGTACTACGCTAAACAGTTCCGCTGGCTCTACACCAACAAGCGGATCGGCAAAATCCCGGATAACTCGCATCTCCCGGTGCACACGTTCTGGGATATCGGTGTGGGCGACTCCACAGCTATCTGGTTCGTTCGCGAAGTTGGTGAAGAGTTCCATATCATCGACTACTACGAAAACTCCGGCGAGGGGCTGAGGCACTACATGAAGGTGCTGAAAGACCGCGGCTATGAGTACGGCGAACATTGGGGGCCGCACGACATCGAAAACCGCGAGTTTGCTGCTGATGCGAAGTCACGCAAAGAGCTGGCGCGCGAGGGTTACGAGATTGACGGCCAGATGTATTCGATAAACTTCCGCGTTGTGCCGAAAGCCGGCATTGATACCGGCATTGAGTCGGCACGTGAAATCCTCCCGAAATGCGTATTCGATGAGGAGAAATGCTCGGAAGGTATCTCTCACCTTGAGGGATACCGGAAGGAGTGGGACGACAAGCGCGGCTGCTGGAAAGACAAACCTCTCCATGACGCCACTTCGCACGGTGCCGATAGCTTCCGTTACTTCGCAGTGACGAAGAACAACCGCAAGCAGGTTGGCACAGTATTCTTCTAAGGAGCATCGCCAGTGAGCGAACAAGATAACGGCCTTCAGATGGCTGTGAACAACCTCGCCACTGAAATGAGGCGAGCGAATTACCTGAATGCCATCGGCATCGGTGGCGGGAACACGAAGCGCCCGACGCTTTACCAGGAATTTGGCTACCCGCGCACGATCACCTTCAACGACTTCTACAACATGTACCGCCGCAACGCCGCTGGCTTCGCTGTGGTGCATCGGCTGCTGGATGGTTGCTGGCAAGACTATCCGGTCATTGTTGACGGTGATGAAGCTCAGGAGGCGAAGAATACAAACGCCTGGGAAAAGAAAGTCACCAAGTTCATGAAGAAGTTGTGGCCGAAGGTGAAGGATGCCGATCGCCGCAATATGGTGGGGCGCTACTCTGCCCTGCTGCTGCAGGTGAAAGACAATAAGCCATGGAGTGATCCTGTTGATACCAAGTTGGTGAAATCCATAGGTGAGTCAGCGTTGGTGAAGCTGATTCCGGTATGGGAGCCGCAGTTAACTGTCGCCGAATGGGACAACAACCGTCAGTCTGAAACCTTCGGCCAGCCGAAGATGTTCAACTTCAACGAGCAACCTGTAGGAGACGAGTCATTCGTCGGCCCGCTGCGCGGCGAACCGGTACACCCGAGCCGCGTTATCCTTTTCTGCGAAGGTTCTGAAGATGACAACGTGCTGTCCGGCATCCCGCTGCTGGAAGCTGGCTACAACAAGGGCCTCGACCTTGAGAAAGTATCTGGTGGTGGCGCCGAGGGTTTCCTGAAGAACGCCAGTCGTCAGATTGCCGTCGAGTTCAGCAAAGAAACCGACATGGCCACGCTGGCAGAGCAGGCTAAGAAGGCTGGCTATGCCGATCTCGGCGAAGCGATGGGCGATAAGGTCAACAAGCTTAACCGTGGTACTGATGCGGCGGCCGTAATGCAGGCCGGTCAGATGCATGTTCTGAGCGTTACACCCGGCGACCCGGGGCCAACCTGGGAAGTCACCGCGAACGAACTGGCAGCCTCCGTGCAGATCCCGTTCACCATCCTGTTCGGTCAGCAGACCGGGAGACTGGCGAGCGATGAGGATAAAACTGACTGGGCTATCCGTCGAAACACGCGGCGTAATGGCTTCCTGACAGACCGGATCACCGCGTTGCTGGAGCGTTTCTGGACGCTTGGGATTATCGACCCGCCGACCAAAGGCGAGGTCACCATTTCGTGGAGCGATCTGCTGGCGCCAGGCGAGAAAGAGAAGATCGAGAACGCTTCAAAACTGGCTGACATCGTGCAGAAAACCACTGGCTTCTATGGCGGTGAGCCGCCTATTGCAGCCAATGAGCTGCGCGAAGTTGTTGGTCTTGACCCGCTACCGGAGCCAAAAGAACCACCGAAACCGGACGAGAAGGTGACTACCGATGATCCACTGGCCGATGACACCAGAACAGACGGCAAAGGTGGGGCTGCCGATAGTTCCGCGCAGCAAGGTTGACCCGACCCGATCGGCAAAGCAGGTAACCGCGATGTACCGGGATATCGAAGAGCGGTATCTCGGCATCAAGCGCGCGCTGAAAGCTCTGTTCGACCAGCGCCTTATCGGGAGAGAGCGTGAGGTAAACAGCCATTACTGGCACTTCCTTTGCCATGACCACGGCGAGGACATGCGACTCTACCAGGTCAACGCAGGCAAGTTCATCTACGACATGTCGGCACAGGAACTGGCTGAACTGCTGAAAGCGGTGCAGTCGATTCTCGACGATTACCTGCTGGAGGGTGGCGAGCAAAACCTGTGGGCGATGGATTACGTCGTTGCAGAAGCGCAGCGCGGCACGCTGGAGGCTTTCAATAACCTCTCGCAGCAGTCGCAGGTGTACACCAGTCAGACGACGATACAGCAGCTCTTAAGCAGTCCCGGTCACCTTAATCAGGTGGCGGCTGCCAGGCTGACAACGTTTAGTGACTGGAAGGTCATCAGTGACACCGCCCGCGGCGATTTAACCAACATCATCACCGATGCGGTAGCGCGTGGCGTGAATCCTCGCGAGACAGCCGGCGTCATCAGCAAGCGTCTCGATGTGTCGATGTCGAAGGCTAAGACCATCGCTCAGACTGAGCAGGTCGGCGCGCTGCGGCAGGCGCAATGGAACGAAACCGACTGGGCCGCTGACCGGCTTGGGCTGAATACTGGCCTGCTGTGGCTGTCAGCGCTCAAACCAACGACGCGCACCTGGCACGCCAGCCGTCACGGCAAGGTCTACACCACCGAAGAGGTGCGGGACTTCTACGCCGAGAACGGTAACCGGTACAACTGCTATTGCAGCCAGATACCGGCGCTGCTCAACGACGACGGCAGCATTTTCAACGAGGGGCTGGCTGATAAGCTGGCGAAAGAGCGTAAGCAGTGGACCGCAAAGGAGGCTGCATGACCGTTTATTGGTGCTGCGGTTGCAGTCGAACATTGAGCTATCAGTGCGTAACTGCGCTGGACTATTTCCCCTGGTGCTGTAGAGCGCCAATGTTACGAAAAATCTAAACAGAGGACGCAACGTGAAGCTATCCAGCATCCACGTTAAATCCCTCGCCATCAACGCCTCCAACATCTCAACGACCACCATCAACGACCAGGAACACTACGTCATTCGTGGTGCGGTCCCGATCGTCGATGACATCGTTATGAATGGCGGCCTGTACCCGGCGGAGGAGATTAACAACAGCTACCAGACGATGGAGCGCAAGTTAATGCCGATCGGTCATCCGATGGTGAACGGCAAATACGTCAGCGCCAACGACCCGCAGGCGGTCAACGATTACTACGCCGGGGCATGGGCTCAGAACGTCAGCAAGGCCAACGACAAGGTCGTGATGGATGTTTACGTCAATAAGGCCGTGGCAGATACCAAGCCTGACGGTAAGCGCCTTATTCAGCGCCTGGACGACATGATTTCCGGCAATAACGCCGACCCCATTCATGTTTCTACCGGTCTGCTGCTGAATAAAGAGCAAAAGGCAGGTGAGTCGAAGCAGAAGAAATACTCCTGGGTCGCTCACAACATGCAGTTCGACCACATCGCGATCCTGCTCGACGAGCCAGGCGCTGGCACGCCGGATGAAGGTGTTGGCATGTTCGTCAACGCTGACGGGCAAGAGGCCGATGTTGAAACGACGAGCCTCATTGATGCCGCCAACAGCATGAAAGACGGCTGGTGGAACAAAGTGAAGTTCTTCATCAGCAACGCTTCAGAGATGTCATTCGACGACATTTACCAGGCGCTGCGCATGTCCATCAAGCAGGACGACAAAAAGTGGCGCTACGTCGTCAGCGTATGGCCTGACCATTTCGTTTACGAAGAGGGTGGCGAAAACGCCAAGTCGAAGCTATTCGACCAGAAGTACCTCATCTCTGACAAGGTCGTAACGCTTGTCGGCGATCCAGTAGAAGTCGTGCGCAAACCAACTGAGTATGAAGTCAAAACCAACGGAGAAACAAACCCGATGAAAGAGAAGATGATCGCGGCGCTCAATGCCGCAGGCGTTAAAACCGAGGGGCTGACCGACGATCAGGTCTGGGATGCCTACAACCAGCAGATGCAGAAGAAAGATGGCGGTGGCGACCCGGGCCAGGCTCAGATTAACTCCGATGCTATTACTGCCGCAGTGAATCTGGCTCTGAAGCCGCTTACCGATGAAATCAGCACGCTGAAATCTCAGCTGCAGGCAAACGCAGAAAGCGACCTGAAAACCAAGCGAGATGCGGTTAAAGCGAAATTCTCGTTCATGACCGAAGCGGCGATCAACTCGCTGGCTGGCGACGCGCTGAACGACCTGTACTCACAGTGCCAGACCAGCACTGGTCTGAACCCATCTTTCCAGCAGGTCAATGCTGAAAACGACCAGTGGAAAGACTACGACCTCAACGCTGGCATCGATCAGGAGAAAAAATAATGGCTAACGTCATCTATCGTGGCCCGGTCGAGCGTGAGCCGGAAACCATCAACCTGCCGGTCGCTGCGGCGCTTAACCCAGGCGTGGCAGTGAAGATTGCATCAGGCAAATTGGCAGCAGCTGCTGATACTACCGGCCGCTGGCTCATTCTCGGCAACCGTCGTTTCATCGGCCAGGCAATCACCACCGCATACGCAGCCAATGAAACCGGCGTGGCGTACCGCGTTGAAGGCGAGCAGGAATACAACGTTCGCCTGGCTGCCGCAGCCTATACGGTAGGTCAGGAGCTGACCATCGGTACCGGCGGCGTATTCAAAGCGGCCGCAACCGGCAACCAGGTCGTCGCAACGTTCGACGAAAAAGCAGGGCGCACTCTGGCGGCGGAAGGTTTCGCCGACGTGGTGATCCTCTCCACTCCGTACGCCAAGGCATAAGGAAAACAAGAATGTTAAAGTTTACTCCACAACAGCAGGGGCTGATCATCAACGCGCGCCGTCGCTGGGACATGATGCAGCGCAATATGGCTGCACAGCATGGCTTTGCAGTCAACGACGCTGGCGGTCAGTTCATTGCGTTTGATGACCTCGTCGGTAACGCCTCCGTGCTGCCGAGAGATGTATGGGGCGAATGGGACCGCTCTGCGATTACCGTTCAGCGCGACGTGCTGTCAGTGTTTAATGACCTGGCTGCCAGCGTTTCCCGCCCGATGGCACTCGGTAAGATCGTGCACTACTTCATGACCCTTTCCGATTCCGGCGATGTAAACATCAGCCTGGATGGCCGCGGAAAGGCGAAGGGCGATCAGCCTGTCATGGATTACGAAGGCACGCCGCTGCCGATCATCGACAGTGAGCTGACTTTCGGCTGGCGCCAGATGCTGGCAGCGCAGACTGAAGGATACTCTCTGGACAGTGACGCCATCTCCAACCATCAGCGTAAAGTAGCTGAGAAGCTGGAAGACATGGTGCTTAACGGCGATCCAAACATCAACGTCGGAGGCGCGACCATTTACGGCCTGCGCACTGCGCCAAACCGCGCAACCGGCACGCATGGCCTTGACCTGAACGGCGCTACCGGCGCTCAGTGGGTCGGCGCCATCTCCGCGCTGATTGGCCTGCTGCAGTCCAAGAATTTCTACGGCCCGGTAACCATCTACGTGAACTACAAAGACTGGTTCTATGCGTCTGTGAACGACTACGCGGCCAACTATCCGAAGACCATCCTGTCCCGCATCATGGAAATCCCTGGTGTTGCGGCGCTGGTTCCGGCCTCGAAGGTTCCGCAAAACGAACTGCTGGGTGTGGTTAAGCGTCCTGACGTCGTGCAGATCCTCAACGGCATGCCGATGACCATGCGCCCGAAAGCTCGCCAGAATCCGGAAGACGATTATGTCTTCTCCGTACTGGCTGCTGCGGCGCCGCAGTTCAAACACGACGCGAATGGCCAGGCCGGTTACGCCCAGCTGACCAAAGCATAATTCATGGGGCTTAGGCCCCATCTTTTTTACGGAGGCCGTATGGCTGGTAAAGAACAAAAATGGTTGCTCACCCACGACAGCCACGAACTGAAAAAGGGTGAAGTCTACAAAGTCGAGACTCTCCCGCTGTGGCTGGCAGGAAAAGCGATCCCGGTAAGCGACCAGGTCCTGGAAGTTGCGACACCTGCCGACGTGCAAAAGCTGCAGGCTGACCTCGACGAGGCCAATGGCAAAGTTGAGTCGCTGACCGCTGACAACACGAAGCTGCAGGCTGACCTCGACGAGGCTCAGAAACAAATCGACGAGCTGAAGAAAAAGGCGAAATAACCATGGCAACCCCGCTTACGCCAGAAGAAATTAAAGGCTTCCTCGCTGAGTTGGGGTACGCCATACCTGACACCTTGCTTGCGCCGATCCTCTGCGTGGTGAACAAAATCATACCGTGCCTTGATGGTGCTGGTTATGACGAGTGCAACGCGAAGCTGATCCTGATGTACGCCGCCGCGCTTATGGCTACGTCGTCCGGCGCGCGCCGCATCAAATCGCAGGGTGCGCCTTCTGGCGCGTCCCGCTCGTTTGAATATGGCGACGACAGCATTACCTGGCTGAGAGACTCGCTGGACCGGCTCGATACCAGCGGATGCACTGGTGACTTGCCGATCAGCGCTGGTAACAGCGTCGGCCTGTTCATGGTGGTTGGGGGCTGCTGATGACGTACAAATCAGTTAAGCACGGGCTACCTCGTTCGTTTACCCGCGTCTGGGTGATGACCGACACCGGGCGGGAGACTACCGGTTACGTTAAACCGGACGGCGAGTGGTTCATTAACTGTCCGCGCATCCGGGCGACTGGCGCGAAGGTGCTGCGCTGGAAGGAGGGCTGATGTCATCGGTAGCGAACTGGAGCTATACCGCGACGGCGACCATCTGGCGCAAGCTGGAAGGCAATGACGAATACGGCGACCCGCTAGGCTATGCCGAACCTGAGCAAATACTCTGTGATTACGAGGGCGGGCTCAGCAAGAAGTTAGCCAGTCTGGGCGCTGAAATCGTCGTTAAGAACACTGTCTGGACGGAGTTCGCGCTGGCGGCCGCAGGTGATTACCTGCTGATTGGCGCATCGACCGAGGTTGACCCGGTTGCGGCCGGTGCCGACGAGGTTAGGCAGGTTATCCGCTACGCCGACACGTTCGAGCGCCTGGGGGAGGACTACGCCATCCTGACGGGAGTGTAGCCATGGGCATCAAAGTGAAGGGCATAAGCCAGGCGAAGAAGCACCTGAATGATGTCATCAACGACGTTAAGGGGCGTAAGGTAATCCGTGCGTTGCAGTCGGCGATGATTCTCATCGGCGCCCGGGCAGCCTATTACACCCCGATCGACACCTCAACTCTGATTAATAGCCAGTTTCGGGAAATCGACGCTGGTGGTGTGCTCATCACTGGGCGCATCGGTTACTCAGCCAACTATGCCGCGTACGTGCACGAAGCGTCAGGCAAGCTGAAAGGCCAGCCGCGCGCGCACTTCGGCGTGACCAGTAACCGGTCTGAGTTCGGCCCGCAGAAACCGAAAGAATTCGGTGGCGGGACAGGAAAGGGCAACTACTGGGATCCGCACGGTGAACCGCAATTCCTGACCAAAGGCGCAAATGACGAGCGTGATAACGTTGACGCGGTGATGCGCAAGGAGCTTTCGCTATGACACCCATGATGCACGAGCGGGTGCGCAACATGTTCGGCGATGCCGGGCTAACAGCCGGTTTCACGGTGCAGCAGCTGATGTACGACGACCCGGGGAAGTTGGCCGAGGCCGTGATGGTCTTCAGGCCTAACGGCGGTTCGAATATCCGCACCAATCTCGGATCCGAGTATCACGTCCTAGTTGACGTCGTCGGCGCAAAAGATAAGCGCAAGGACGCACTTAATGCTGTGCAGCGCATCGTCGATTACGTCCAGGCCAACCCCATGGCTGACGAGTGCGTCGGCTACATCCAGAACATGGGCGCAATTCCCGCGCCGGTGCTCACAGAAGAAGGGCGAATAGTCTTCCGACTCCAGTTCGCCTGCACTTACGGCGAATAGCCATTCCCAACCAAATAACCCGCTCCGGCGGGTTTTCTTTTATACGTCAAAGAGGAGTTTCACATGGCTAATTGCCAGAACTCGAACGAGCGCCTGTTCGGCGGTGCGGTCGTGCTGGAAGTCGCCGATGGCTGCCCGGACGTCAAACCACTCGAAGGTGAGTGGATGGCGCTGGCCGCTGGTACGTCGAAGGGCTTCGACTTCAACCCTAACTCGGTTACCTCTGATGCGGATGACGGCGGCGGCTATGTCGAGACCATCATCACCAACAGTGATTTCACCCTGAGCTTTGAAGGTGAAGTGCGCAAGAAGGACAAGCTGGATCAGTACGGCGTTGGCAAGTTCATCAAGTATTTCGCTGACGAGCTGAAGGCCAAGCGCCAGCCTGGGATCTGGGTGCGAATGGACTACGGTCCGGTCGAATTCATCGGCTACATGAACATCACGGCACTGAGCTCTGACGGCGGTACCAACGATATCGTCACATTCTCCACCGAGTTCAAAGTCGGTGACGCGAGCACCATCGAAGTGAACGAAATCACTGCGGTTGCGGTGACTGGCGTGACGGTAACCCCGGCAACCAGCACCGGCACGGCAGGCGGTACCAGCACCTTCACGGTGAACATCGCACCAACCGGCGCAACCAACAAAGACTTCACTGTAGCGACTACCGATGCGACCAAGGCAACGGCCACCGCCTCCGGCAGCACCGTTACCGTGACGCGTGTTGCCACAGGCAGCGCGCAGATCATCATCAACACCGAAGACGGCAACTTTGTGGCCGTGCATACGGTTACCGTTACCTAACGGACATTCCAAAGGGCGGCGTGCCGCCCTTGATAATGACCGTTTACTGGAAGGCCTATGACCGCTTTAACCGATATTGGCGAACTCTCTATCAGCGACAGCCGCGAAGGCGGGAAGGATTACCTGCTGCGACCTTCATTCGAGGCCATGACCAGGATCGGCAGCCCGGAAGAGATTGTGCAGGCATACGCCACCATCCACGGAAATCACGTCGCTCAGTTGTTTGAGGTCTGCGCTGGCACGCTGGGGCGCTTTCCTGAATGGCTGTCTTCTTCGTTTAATCGCGCCGCTGAGAAGCTTTTATCGACGTGCATGCTGGTGCTGCAGGCATGCTGCGAGGACGACCTGACGCCAATGATCGGCGAGTGGAAAGGGTGGCGGCACTGCGTCGTCTACCGCCCGGGCCAGATGCCTAAGAACGACATTATCGTACTGGCGCAGCACCTCATGCAGCACGGCGTCGTCGGAAAGGCAAAGGTTCGCCAGTTGCAGCGCCACGAGACTGGTGGGCGCACTACAGAGTTTAAGGCCTTCGACTACATCAGTGCGGCACGTAGCCACTTTGGCATGAACCGCGCCGAAGCCGCCCAATTAACGATGACTGAATTTCAGATGCTGCTGGCTGCGAAATACCCGGACCAGAAAGGCTTCACACGCGATGAGTACGACAGCATCGCCGACGAGTACCTGGCTAAACAGGCCGCACGACGGAAAAAGGCTTTGGCATAAGCTGGTTTTGTCGTTGCCGGATCCCTGCTACTCTTTTGTCACATTTATCAAAGGGGATAGGGATATGAAGAGGTTGTTAACGGTAGCGATTCTGATTTTTGCTGCTCCGAGTTTTGCAAATACTGACGCCGCTATTGCATTAGCTAAAGCAGCGGTGACTAAGAAGTTAGAATCTCGCTATAAGCCCGGTGAATGTGACAAGTGGAAGTTGATGGCGTCTGGTGGCGCTATTGCACAAGAGAGTGCTATTGCAAAATGTGATAATGACTTTAACCCTGAGTATGGGCTTGATTTCAGCTCATTAGAAGTAAACGGTGATGCGGAAAAAGAGTCTGTATGTGGTGTTGTTAGTGGAAGAACGGACCTCAGCAGAATAGGCGCTCGCTTTGTTTACGAGGTTAAAACAGGATACGTAACAATAAAACCTTCAAAATATCCAATGGCCTCACTCGCGTCATCCGGTGAATTAGGTAAAAACCAAATTAAGATAGAAAACAAACAGTTTGAATTGGTACATAAATCGCAGTGTAATTAACCATTGTTTATAAAACAAACCTCGCTCTGGCGGGGTTTTTTATTGCCCGGAGAATGACATGGCAGGTGAGAAGAACGCCGGTAGCATCGTTTATGAAATCAGCGCCGACGTTGAACCGCTGCTGCAGGGCGGGAAACAGGCCATTGATGCTTTGGATAAACTGGATGCTGCAGCCCAGCAGTCCGGCAAGGGAATGGATAACCTTGATCAGAGCGCATCCCAGACCGGGTCCGCATTTACTGAACTGGCTGGTTATGCCAACTCCATGGACAACCAGCTTCGCAAGCTGAACACCAACGTTAGCGGCATTGCCCGCGCTATGGAAGAGGCCCGCAGCGGTACCGGCGGTGCGAGCAGTGAATTCAGTCGTGCAGAGTCCATCATCGAGGCGCTGGGTAACCAGCTGGCGGTATTGGACGAAGCGCAGGAGAATGGCGCGCGCAGTGCCGCAGTCCTAGCTGCACAGCTCAGAGCTGGGTCGAAAGCCACCGACGAAGAGAAGCAGAAGATCGGCGAGCTTACTGGTCGCTTATATGACATGAAGACTGGCGTTGAAAATGGCGCAAAAGGCACTGGTAGCTGGAAAACCAGCATGCAGCAGGCCGGGTACCAGGTTCAGGACTTCATTATCCAGGTGCAGGGTGGGCAATCTGCTTTGGTGGCGTTCGCTCAGCAGGGCTCGCAACTGGCTGGCGCATTCGGTCCTGGTGGAGCAGTGGTTGGGGCATTCATTGCGCTCAGTTCAGTGATTGCTGGCGTGCTGATCACCTCGCTTAATGGCGGTAAGAACGCCATGGATGCATTGAAGGATGCTGCGGAGGCAATGGATAAGGTCATTACCGTCTCTCAGAATGGTGTGGCCGCCCTGTCAGATAAGTACGCCAACCTGGCAAGAACCAACGCAGAGGCAGCAACCATCCTGAGAAATCAGGCAATGATTGAGTACAACGCTGCTATAGCGAAGATCCCTAAATCAATTAACGATGCCTCCAGCTCCATTGTTGGCTTTACCGACAAGCTGAGAACCTCTTTCGTTGGTGGCATTGCGTCGATTGATGAATTCAACAAAAACCTTTCGACAGTCGGTGTAACAGCTGACACCTACTCTGCAGCAATGGAGCAGGCAAGGAACGCCGGGGCGAAATTCACCGTTAACGCTAACGCGATCCAGAACACTGTTACCACACTTGCGGATAAATTTGGTATATCGGAGCAGCGAGCATTCGAGTTAAGCAAGCAGCTTTCTGATGTAGCCAATAATCCATCACCTCAGGCACTTCAAAAGCTCGTTCTTGAACTTCAGAACACAGAAAGTTCGACAAAGTCGGGAACGGAAGCTGTTATTGCATTTTTGAGACCGCTGACGGAGTTGGTTGCTGTTGCTGGACAGGCCGCAATCAGCACGGCCAGCATGAGAAAGGAGATCGATAACCTTACCGCTGGCCAGAAGAACCTCATCAAGCAATCCGAGCGAAACCTTGCCCTTTCGAAACTGCAAGGTGAGGCCCGCGCGAGGCTGCAGGCGCAATACGCTGCCGAAGATGCCGGGTTTGCGAAAGATGATCCGCACACCAAGCAGATGGAAGATGACGCTGCTGCTACGTATAAAAATACGCAGGCGCAGAAGACACTTAAAACAGAGCAGAGTAAGGGCGCTTCACAGGCGGAGAGAAACGCAAAGGTTCTGGAGGAATATCGGCAAAAGGCAAACCTCTCAGCTGACTCGACTGCGGATCTCTCTCGGGAACAGGCCATTCTTGCCGCTCGACAGAAGCTTACCAATCCGACACCTCAACAGATCGCTCAGGTAGAGCGTGATGCGGCGGCTGCGTGGGATAAGGCTGCAGCTCTAAAAGCACAGAATGCAGTGCCCACTCTCAAGGAAAATGCCAATTACGCAGCGCAGAAGAAAGCTCTTGAGAGTTTGAAGGGTCAGAAGGATGCTAACGGTCAGCTAATCCTATCTCAAGAGCAATACAACCAGGCATCTGAAAAGCTTGAGCAAGACCATCAGGTCGCGCTTGCCAAAATCAGAGCTCAACAGGTTGTAACCCCGCAGCAGTCAGCTCAAGGTGAGGTAGATCCGGTTCAGAGGCTTGCTAACCAGCACGCTCAGGAGTTGGCGTTAATCCAGCAGTTTGAAACGCAAAAGGGCCAGATTACTCAGCGTGGTCTCGAACTGATGAATGCTGCCAATACTGAATATGAGCAGGCGCGAATCGCTGCCCAGTGGGAAATCTGGCGCAACCAGAGCACCACCAACCAGCTCATGGCTGACACAGTAGAATCCCTTCAGAGTGGCGCAACTAATGCCATTACCGGTCTGATTAACGGTACCCAAAGCCTGCAGGAGTCCTTCGCCAACATTGGCACGACAATTCTTAGCAGCGTTGTCGGTAGTCTTGTTCAGATGGGGATCGAGTGGGCCAAGAGTCAGTTAATGGGGCAGGCCGCTGCGACTGCATCACTTGCATCCACGATGGCTCAGGCCACTGTTGCTGCTTCGGCATGGGCTCCTGCGGCAATGAGTGCTTCTATTGCAACAATGGGGAGTGCTGCTGCTGTTGGTCAGACGGCCTATGCTGGCTCACTCCTGGCAGCTAAAGGGATGGCGGTTGCTGGCGCCCGCGAGCACGGCGGACCCGTCAGCGCCAACTCAATGTACCGAGTGGGTGAAGGCGGGAAGCCAGAAATCTACCAGGCCAGCAACGGCAGTCAGTACATGATACCGGGTGACAATGGGCGGGTGATTAGCAACCGGGATATGGGCGGTGGTGGCAGTGATGGCGGTAGCTTCGTCCAGCACATCACCTTTGAAATAAACACAACTGGTGGCATTGATGATGCCACCATGGCGAAGATGTCGCAGATGATGAAGCAGGTAAGCCTGAACACCATCCGAGACCAGCAGCGTCCGAATGGATTACTACGGAGGTAATCGTGCCAGAGATATTTACCTGGTCACCACAGAAAGGCTACTCGGCAGAACGGACGCCTAATGTCGCTGTTGTTAAGCTTGGTGATGGTTATGAGCAGCGCCAAACGAAGGGTATAAACACACTAATGGCCAAGTATTCGCTGACGTTCAAGGGGGTAGACGGTAGCTGCAATCGGCCAAATGCGGCTAAGGAGGCCAATGCTTTCCTTATAGCGCGAATGGCCGTTGAAGCGTTCTATTGGACGCCATCTGATACTGGAGTACAGAAGCTATTTGTCTGCCGCTCATGGAGCATGACAAAGACCGGGCCGCTATACGAACTAACGGCCACATTTGAACAAGTGCCAAGATAAGCCACCCCAGGGTGGCTTTTTAAATGGGAGTTTGCCGTGCGCGACATACCAGTGAATTTAATTATCGATAGTGTCGATGCGGGAGTCGGGGCTTTCATCGACCTTTTTGAAGCAGACCTGCAGCCATACGGCGGCGACCTTATCCGCTTCCATTCTGGAACGAACGGCTACTACGGCAACGTTATCTGGAAAGGTAACCAGTACCAGGCATATCCGATAGCGGTGGAGGGATTCGAGTCAAAGAACGAAGGAACGTATGCCCGCCCGTCAATGGCAGTGGCGAACGTTACCGGATTATTGACGGGCATTAACCATGACTTTGATGACATGCTGGGAGTTATTATCACCCGGCGACAGGTTCCTGTGAAATATCTGGATGCGGTGAATTTCCCGAACGGGAACCCTGACGCTGACCCGACACAGGAGGCGGTGTCCCGCTACGTTGTCGAGGAGATGACAGAGGAGACTTTCGAGCAGGTGACATACACGCTGGCGACACCGATTGACTGCGACAACGCCATCATCCCGGCCCGTACCATTCTCGCCGACGTATGCCAGTGGCAGTATCGCGGCGTCGGGTGTGGATATGACGGGCCGCCTGTTGCAGATGAGCGTGACAACCCAACCACTGATCCAGCGAAGGATAAATGCTCCCACCGTCGTACCGGTTGCCGGTTTCGCTACCCACGTCCTGAACCAATGCCAATAAGCAGTTTCCCCGGCTCTCAAAAGGTCTCCTGATGCAAGAATTACTCGATTATGCGGCATCGTCGCAGGATGAAGTGTGCGCGCTAATCCTGAACGACGAGCGAGTGTTTCGCTGTCGGAATGTGCATCCAGAGCCCTGGCATCATTTCCGAATAAGTGACGATGACTGGCTTGCGGCGGAGGAAGAAGGGGAGATTACAGCGGTCTTCCATTCGCACCCGCAAAGCCAGCCAGCGCTTTCAGGTGCTGACCGGCAGACGCAGGTTATGACCGGTCTGTCATGGTGGCTGGCATCTGGCGGGGAGATCAGGAAATACAGGCCTGTGCCACTCCTGCTGGGGCGCAGGTTCGACCACGGCATTATGGATTGCTACACGCTTTTCCGGGACGCATATCATCTTTGCGGCATCGACCTGCCGGACTTCGGGAGGACTAACGGATGGTGGTTGCGGGGAGAAAATCTCTATCTCGCCAATATGCAGGTCAATGGCTTCTATCAGGTATCCACGCAGGATGCACAACCAGGCGACGTCATTATCAGACAGCCATTCCCCGGCGCCGACCCATGCCACTCAATGATTCTCCTTCATGACAACCTGGTACTTCACCATGACCATGCCGGACACCTAAGCAGACGAGAACAAATGCGCCCGGCATACATCAAGCAGACGCATTCAATCTGGAGACACGAACAGTGCTCATCTTTAAATTTGCAGGCAATCTACGCCGATTTTACCGCCAGATATCCCTGAACGTTGATACTCCAGCGCAGGGATTACGCCTTCTTCTGGCGCAGGATTTCGAATTCAAAAAATCCTTTCTCAATACAAAGCTGCGGGTGCGGGTGGCGGGCGAGGATGTTGAGGCATCTGCGATGCAATGGCATCTGGACCGCCACCTTAAAGATGGCTCTGTGGTTCTGTTCGTGCCGGTAGTTGAGGGGGCCATTTCTGCTGCTGCGGCCGCATGGATTGCGGTGGCCGTCAGCGTGGCTTCGGTAGCTTACTCGGTTTACATGTCACGCAACATGAAGACCAAAACCTCCGCAGAAGCCGCAGAGACCAATACGCTCACAAACAACTCTTTTACCAGTGCTGAGAACCGGGTAGGCCAGGGCCGGGCGGTACCAATCCTTCTCGGAGAAATGGCTGTTGGGAGTAACGTAATCAGCCTCGGGATCGACACTTCTAATAATTCCGACTGGACAGAATCAATAGGCTAAGGTGGCTATATGTCTTCAGGTGGTGGTAAAGCATCAACCCCAAAACTCCTCGACGATAACCTCAAATCAAAACAGTTTTACCGGGTTCTCGATCTGATATCGGAAGGTCCGATTGCAGGGCCTGTCGATCAGGAACACATGTCATCTTTTATGCTTAACAAGACGCCAATCACGGATGCAAGCGGAAACGTTAATGTGAATGGAATTAGCGTAGCGTGGCGCCCCGGCTCTGAAACGCAATCCCCCATTAATGGCTTCTCTGCTATTGAAGCGACCACCATCGTAAACACCGAAGTAACCTATGATACTCCGCTGGTTCGCACCATAACCGATCAGGACGTTACCCGGGTGCGGTTTAACGTTGGTGTGACCGGACTGGTCGAGCAGGACACCAAAGGCAATCAGAAAAACACGTCCGTCACTCTGGTGTTGGAGAGCAGAACTGGCGCTTCAGGCTGGGTTATTGAAAAGACCGTGACCATCACCGGGAAGATATCAGGCGAATATCTTGAGGCCCATCTTATTGATGCTCCAGATATCAAGCCGTTTGATATTCGCGTTCGCCGCATTACACCGGACAGCAGCAGCGATTTGCTGTCCAACGGCACTACCTGGAATAGCTACAGTGAAATCACCGACGACAATCTGAGCTATCCATTTTCAGCCATCGCTGGAGCCGTTATTGACCGCGACCAGTACACTGACACTCCAAGCCGCACCTACCATCTTCGCGGACTGATTGTGTCTGTACCAGACAACTATGATCCGATAGCACGCACCTACTCCGGTTTATGGCTGGGTGGATTTAAGCAGGCATGGACTAACAACCCGGCATGGTTGTTCAGAGAGCTGGCGAAGAATACCCGCTTCGGACTGGCTAAACGTGCCGGATACATCGATGTGGATGACGGCGCGCTGTATATTCTGTCTCAGTATTGCGATCAGCTTGTTGATGATGGGTACGGTGGCAAAGAGCCACGCATGACGCTTAACGCTTACATCACAGAGCAGGCCAGCGCGCGTGACATTCTGGACAAGATTGCAGGCATGTTCCGTGGCATAGCGCTGTGGGACGGGATGCGCCTGTCCGTAATGCTGGACGCTCCACAGGATCCGATTGCGACAATCACGAACGCCAACGTTGTGAATGGCGAGTTCAAACGAAGCTCTGTAAAGCGTTCAGAGAAATACAATGCGGTTGTAGTGTCCTGGACTGACCCCGACAACGGATGGGAGCAGGTAAAAGAGTACGTATCCGATGACGACATGATTGCACGTGGAAATTACAACGAGACTACCCTTGAGGCTTTCGGGTGTACCTCTCGCGGGCAGGCATGGCGAGCAGGGAAGTGGCTACTGGAAACTGCAAAGCGTGAGAGCAGTCGATTAACATTCCAGATGGCCCGAGATGCCATTCATTTCACGCCCGGTGATATCGTTGAGGTCATGGATAATGACTACGCAGGAACTCGCCTCGGGGGGAGAATTGTTTCTCATTCCGGGAGGGTGATAACGGTTGACGCGGTTGATTCCTCGGTAGTAACGGACGGCTCCACTATGTCGATTATGGGGAGGGACGGAAAGTTCTCTCGCTATGAGATTGATGGCGTTAACGGAAACAACGTCACACTCAAAAACGAACCTGAATGGGTGAGGGCGGGAACTGTATTTGCCATTTCAACCGCAAGCGTTGCGATTCGCCTTTTCCGGATACTGAGCGTTGCCGAAACGGAAAACAACTCCGTATACAGCATAACGGCCTCATTGCACGACCCCAACAAACAGGCCATCGTTGACGAGGGTGCAGTGTTTGAAGTTCCCAGCGATACGCTGAACGGCTACCGCGTGCCAAACATTGAAAATCTGCGCATCATTAACACAAATTCTGAGACCATTCAGGTCACAGCAACCTGGGAAACAGCTACAACCACTAAAAAGCTGATGTTTGAACTGTACGTTTACAGTGCTGATGGGAAATTAGTTGCGCAGTATGAGACCGATCAGTTCCGATATGAGTTTTACGGCCTGAATGCAGGAAGTTACACGCTTGGGGTTCGTGGTCGAAACGAAAATGGAATGAAAGGCGCTGAGACTCAGGTAAGCCTGATTATCGGAGCGCCTAATCCCCCGAACTCGGTTCAGTGGATACCTGGCCCACTTCAGGCCACTTTAGTTCCGGTCATGTCTGTTACTGCCACATCTGATACTTCTTTTGAATTTTGGTACGCAGGTGAGACTCCGATTCCATTGTCCGACGACATTGAGAATAAAGCTCAATTCCTTGGCCGTGGCAATCAGTGGACCATCCAAAAACTTAAGTTTGACCATGTTTATTACGTTTATGTTCGAACTCGTAATGCATTTGGCGTTTCAGGATTTGTAGAGGCTTCTGGAAAACCAACGGACGACTTCAGTGATATCACCAATGCAATCCTGGAGGAAATTAAAGATTCTGAGGTATTCAAGGATCTGATTGAGAGTGCCGTAGAAAGTAGCGAGAAACTGGCCGAATTGTCTGATGCGATTAAGGAGAACGCCGATGGTCTGGCTGCAGCAGTAGGTTCGAATAAGCAGACAGCAGAAGCAATCATTGGCAACGCCCTGGCTATTGCTGATGTTGTTGTGCGCCAGACTGCGCAGCAGGGTGCTAACTCTGCGACATTCGAACAGCTCAGGGAGGTGATCGCCACTGAAACGGAAGCGCGAGTCACGGATGTTACCCGCCTTGAGGCAAAAACTGCGCAGAATGAAGCCGGTATTACTGATATTCGCCAGGCATTAGCGACGGAAACTGAAGCGCGCGCTTCTGCGGTAAGCCAATTGACTGCTGCCACGCAGGCCGCCTCTGATAAAGCTGATTCAGCTGCTGCTGTAGGTGCTCAGAATACAGCATCAATCACTGATCTTAGCCAGGTAGTCACGGACCTCGATTCCTCAATGGCATCACGTCTGGAAGAACTGGGTGCACAAACTGATAAGGCCAGCGGCGGTATTCAGAACAATGCTATCGCGCTGATCACCAGCACGCTCGCTCAGGTTAACCAGCGTAACCTTCTGAGCGTGCAATATGGCGATAACAAAGCCGGTATTGAGCGGGTCGATAATGTAATGGCCGATGCCAGTAAAGCTGTTGCTGAGTCGTTGCGCACCCTTGACTCCAGTGCCGGTGGAAACACCGCGAATGTCACTGATCTGTCAAAGACGCTTGCTGACTTCACACAGGCTTCGGCAACTCAGATCAATTCGCTGAAGGTCACTGTAAATGGCCATCAGGCCGCTATTGTCCAGAATGCTCAGGTATCAGCTGACATCAACAATAACCTGAATGCGATGTACAGCATTAAGGTTGCTGTTGATGCTAACGGTCGCCAGTATGCCGCAGGCATGGGTATTGGTGTTCAGAATACTCCATCAGGAATGCAGTCGCAGGTGTTGTTCCTGGCTGACCGATTTGCGGTGATGTCTCAGGCTGGAGGGACCGTAACACTGCCGTTCGTTATCCAGAATGGGCAGACGTTTATCCGTGACACCTTCATTCAGGATGGCACTATCACCAATGCCAAGATCGGAAATGTCATTCAGTCGAATAATTACAGTGCGGGTACAGCAGGCTGGACCATCAACAAGAATGGTTCTGCTGAATTCAATAATGTCACGGTTCGTGGCGGGGTTTACGCCCAAAATGGGCAGTTTGGATTTACCAACTCAACAGGAGGAGTCACGATCAATAACAACGGTGTCACTGTCAATTTGTCGAACGGTGGGCGCATTGTTCTGGGAGAGTTTTGATGGCCAGGGGACTCTATATCGATTTGAATGACGGGCGTCCGGCAATGACCATCACTGCCGGAATGAAATGTCCGTCGTATGGTGGGGAGGCTGTGGAGGCATGGGGCCAGCAGACCATGACTGTTCAGGGCTATGTTGCCGGAGCGACCCCTTTTTTCATTCCATCAAACTCGGTTGTGAATGTAACTCGCTCGCCGAATCTGATAACAACGATTATGGTTCTCGATGGGATAACCAATAACGGCAACGGAACCCTGACTCAGAGTGTCTGGTCATCAGATGGCTGGGGGAAAGATAAAACGTTTCCCGGCACAGTCTGGCAGATTTTACCCGCAGGGCAGAGTGGAAACCGTGGTTTGCTCATTGAGGATTCGACAGACTTTATTGCGATCACTGATGTCAGCCGTGTTGCTTCCTGTGTTTTCAGTGGAACGGTCAATGTAAATGGTACTTACCCACTTCCGGCCAAAGGGCTCGTTTTTGCCCGCTGGAATGACAGCGCAGCTACGCTTGAATGTGATGGTAATAATATTTACTCCCGGCAGGATTACACGGGCTATGACGATATTGCCCGTTCTGTGAATGTCGATATTGCGATTTTTGCGGTTCAGGCTCCTGTACCCGGGAGAGGATTAAATTTCATCAACGCTGCTGGCCAGTGCACTTTCTCTACCACCCGCCGTCCATTTATATTCCGCAATCAGTTTTATTCACCGGGCAATAGCTGGGTCGATATTGGCAACAGCATGATTGCGCTTGGCTGCTATGGTTTCAACTCTTCAACAGCCAGCGGGTGGTGCAACATGCGATCCAAGGGACTGGTGATGAGCGGAAACTCGGTAAAATGTGGGAATGGCCGTGTCCGTTCCCGATGGACCGACAAGTATTCTGTGACCGGCGAGAGATATACCGGAATGAGTATTCCCATCATCCCCGCAATGTATTGACACAACCCCACTAACAAGCCCCGCCATGGCGGGGGTTTTTATTACCTGGAGAAAATATGATTTATACCACTGGCACTATTGCCATCAGCGGAAATACCCTAACAGGTACCGGAACAAATTTTACAGCAGCTGGCTCGTTAATTCGCAACGGCTGTACCGTCATCGCACTGACCAGCCCCGTGCAGGTTTTCCAGATCACCGCGGTTGGAAGCGCAACTTCTCTTACCGTTACGCCAGCCGCTAACCCTGCCGTACCTTCCGGTACCAAATACGCCATTCTTCTCAGCGACAGCCTGAGTGTCGATGGTCTGGCGCAGGATATTGCTGAAACATTCACGATGTACCAGCGCTATATGAGCGGTTTCGCGGATGTGATGAACGGCACCACAGATGTCACCATCACGATTAACGGTGCGGCCGTCACGGTACCGGGTCAGAAGTCGCTGGCTAAAAAAGGAGCCAACAATGATATTACAAGCCTGAGCGGGTTGACCACGGCGCTAAGTATTGAACAAGGTGGCACTGGAGCAAAAGATACTTCGGGAGCGCTTGCCAACTTCGGGATAAAGACTGCAGCGATGCGTGATGTCGGAACTGGCCATAATCAAATACCCGATATGGGGGGGTTTTCAGTATCACTGGGGGTTAATGGCTGGGCAAAATTACCTAATGGTTTGATATTCCAATGGGGCTCCGCAGGCCCATTAACCCCACAAAACCCTGATGCAATAGCGAATTTCAATATTACATTTCCAAATAAATGTTTATTTATTACTGAACATGACCAGGGGAATGCAGCTCGAAAAACTGAAGTTCAAATTGGTTATTTAACAAATACAGCTTTCACTTTATATAATTTAGGCATTCTGGACAGGACAGCTCCGACCGGACTCCAGCCACCGATTACGGCATATGTCCCCTGGTTTGCGATAGGATATTGATATGAGCAATTACGTTTATAGCCCTAAAAATAATGCATTTTATGCTGTGTCGCTAAAGGATGCGTATGAAATGGCAGGCTCCTGGCCTGACGACAGTAGCGATATTAGTGATGAGATGTTCATTGAATTTACCGCGAGCGCACCTGAAGGCAAAGTGAGGGTCGCCGGAGATGACGGCATGCCGGTATGGGCTGATATTCCACCCAAGACTCCCGAGCAGTTACAGGTTCAGGCTGAAAAAGAGCAGCAGCATTTACTTAATACTGCCAGCGGCATTACTGAGGACTGGCGCACAGAGCTGGCTCTTGGAATTATCAGCAATGATGATAAGGCTAAATTGACTGCGTGGATGGGGTATATAAAGCAAGTTAAGTCCGTCAAGATTGAGGAAGCCAAAGAACCGGGATTCAGCTGGCCTGAACAGCCGGCAATGTAAACCTCCTTGATCTGCACACCCTTTAAAACTACTGTATATAAAAACAGTAAAAGGAGTGCAGATCATGCCCCGCAAATCAGACATTCACAGCGCATTTGTCGCTGCCATACAGCTAAACCCTAAGGGTTATCAGTGCCTTCGCACCGACGACTTTATCCGAGAACTGCGCGCCAGAAACTGGCATTTCAGCCAGAAAGATGCCAACGAGTGGATTGAGTATTATCAGGAGTTCTTCGTCGACAAGACGCCGGACAACAGCGAAAACCGTCTCTGGATGCTCCGCAACATGGGGAGGGTCCACTGATGGGATTTCCTTCACCGGCGGCTGATTTCGTAGCACCGCGTTTATCTCCGGAAATTATCTGCGGGATCGGCATGGACAGCCGCATCCTCGAAACCTCGTCTGGCTTTGCGGTTATCGAGCCGTGCACCAGACTGGTACAGAATCAGGTTCTGCTAATCCTCAGCGGCGGACGGACTCAGTTTGCCAGGGTCATGGGCAGGGCGCTGATTTGTGATGATGGTGAAGCGATAGAGGGGGAGGCTGCGGAAGAGGTTGAGGTGATGGGGCGGGTGACGTTCTTCATCAACAGCGTGATGCAGGATGACAGGGTGGTGTGATGGGGCATGGGTGGGGCATAAAGTTACCGCGAAACGACGTTAGTTCATTGCACATGACAAATCGTATCGCGGCAACATAGCAGAAGTTACCGCACATCAATCCAACATCAAGCCACTTCGTTAAAAGACTTAATAGTCTCCAGATGAAGATCGCCTGCAGCACCGGGGTACCGAGGAACGGGATCAGCGTGATGACGTCTTTACTGCTCAGCGAGCTGCCGATCCCGAGCATGATCCCGCAGAACGAGAGGAGTGCCACGGGCAGCATAAAGGTTTTACCCAGTTGCTGGAAAAATTCCCACAGCGATATTTTTTGTGCTGCTTTCGCCGTCATAAAACGACTCCTTTATTGTTAAAATCAGTTTGCCTGCTTCAATGCTGCGAGAAGATAAAACGTTTTATCAAAGTTTAGTGCGCGCTAAATCACATTCTCAGGCTTTGACTGGTAGTATAAAGATAACGTATTAATAAAACGTTTTACCGATCTCATTTCAGGGAGTCACGCCAACACATGGCTGTAGCGAAAAAAATCACCATCAACGATGTCGCGCTGGCGGCGGGCGTTTCCGTCAGCACCGTTTCTCTGGTGCTAAGCGGAAAAGGGCGCATCTCTCCTGCGACCGGTCAGCGGGTGAACGAGGCGGTTGAGCAGCTGGGTTTTGTGCGTAACCGTCAGGCGTCGGCGCTGCGCGGCGGGCAAAGCGGAGTGATTGGCCTGATTGTTCGCGACCTGACGTCACCTTTCTATGCGGAGCTGACCGCCGGGTTAACCGAAGCGCTTGAAGCGCAGGGGCGGATGGTCTTTCTTCTGCACGGCGGTCGCGAGGCCGATCAGCTTCTTTCCCGGCTCGATATGCTGCTGAATCAGGGTGTTGACGGGGTAATCGTCGCCGGAGCGTCGGGCGTGGGCAGCGAGCTGTGCGAGCGCGCCGCCGAAAAAGGCGTGCCGCTGGTGTTTGCTTCGCGCGCCAGCTACCTCGACGAGGCCGATACGCTGCGCCCGGATAACATGCAGGCCGCGCAAATGCTGACCGAGCATCTTATTCGTCGCGGACACCAGCGCATTGCGTGGCTCGGCGGGAAAAGCTCGTCCCTGACCCGCGCCGAGCGGGTCGGCGGCTACTGCGCGACGCTGATTAAATACGGCCTGCCGTTCCACAGCGAATGGGTCGTGGAGTGTGAATCCAGCCAGAAGAAAGCGGCGGAAGCGATAGGCGCGCTGCTGCGCAGCAGTCCGACGATCAGCGCCGTGATTTGCTACAACGATGTGATTGCCATGGGCGCCTGGTTTGGCCTGATCCGCGCCGGGCGTCAGAGCGGCGAGGGCGGGGTGGAAACCTTCTTCGGCCATCAGGTGGCGCTGGGGGCGTTCGCCGACGTCGGTGAAAACGCGCTAGACGATCTGCCGATCGTCTGGGCTACCACCCCTGCGCGGGAGATGGGCTACACGCTGGCGGACAGGATCATGCAGCGTATCGACAACACGGACGTTCAGGCCGGACACCAGATTGTGGCGGCGCGGCTGGTGACGGTGAAATAATATCAGGCGGGTTGCGTTAGCGGATTGAGCAACAGTTCGGCTTCCAGCGCTTCCACAAACTTTCGTACTTTAGCCGGGATCAGCCGGGAGGTCGGGTAAACCGCCCAAACGGCCAGCGATTCCGGGTGGGCATCCTCCAGGACGATCCGCACGAGTTTACCCTCTCTGAACGCCGGCTCTACGTACCAGCGGGATAAATTGGCGATCCCCAACCCTCCCAGGCAGGCTTCGAAAATGGCCTCAATAGAGTTCGCGGAGAATCGGCCCGACACCTTTTGTTTGTAGCGCTGTTCACCCTGTTCGAATGACCAGTGGACGGTATCTGACGTGGTCAGACAGCTGTGTGCCGCCAGATCGTTAAACGATTTTGGATAGCCATTCGCGGCAAGATACGCAGCGCTGGCGCAGAGATCGCGAGGGTTGTGACACAGGCGATGGGCAACCAGCCGGTTATCGCGCAGCGGCGCAATGCGTAACGCCACGTCTATGCCTTTTCCGACAATATCAACCTGTTCGTCGGTGGCGAGTAAATCGACCTGCAGGGCGGGATGTTGCTGCATGAACCGGGTCAGCATGGGAGCAACGATCTTACGACCAAACCCCGCTGAGGCGGTAATGCGCAGTCGTCCGGAAAGGTGCGTCCCCTCGGGAAACAGATCGGCCAGCGCGTTATTTTTATCTTCCAGCAACGCCTGCGCATGGGGCAAAAAAACGGCCCCATCGCTGGTGGGTGAGAGGGAACGCGTGGTGCGGTGCACCAGCCTGACCCCCAGTTCAGCCTCAAGATTATTAAGAGACCGTGATGCCGCCATGGCGCTCACAGAGAGCCGACGCGCGGCGCCCGCCAGGCTACCCGCCTTGACGGCTTCGACAAACACTTCAACGTCTTCCAGTTTCATTGTATCGATTTTCGTTATGCTGACTTATCAAAGTACATATCTACATTATTTATCGTTACGCTGCCATAGTCTCTTCACAACCTGAAAAATATCAATCTGGAGTGAAGATGAAAAAGTTGAAAACGGTTCTGGCGCTCAGCGGCCTGCTCCTGGCAGGCACATCGTGGGCAGATGCCCCGGCGCAGGTGAAACAGCAGGTTCCGGGCTATTATCGTCTGGCGGTCGGGGAATATGAGGTGACGGCGCTGTTCGACGGCTATAACGATCTTTCGCCTGCCTTACTACACGGGCTCTCAGGCGAAAAGGTTCGCGAACTGCTGGCTCAACACAAAATTGATGCCGAACGCATGCCTACCGCCTTTAACGCCTTTCTGGTGAATACCGGTAAACACCTGGTCATGATTGACAGCGGGGGTGGCCACTGCATGGCGGAAACGGCCGGCCAGCTGGTCAGCAATATGAATGCATCAGGGTACCGTCCCGAGCAGGTTGATACCATTTTCCTGACCCACCTGCATCTTGACCACGTGTGCGGCCTGAGCGATGCAGAGGGTAAGGCGTTGTTCCCCAATGCCACCGTCTACGTACCGCAGGGGGAGGCCGACTACTGGCTTGATCCCGCAAAAGAAGCGAGCGCGCCGGCTAATGCGAGGGAGTATTTCGCTATCGCCAGGCATGCGCTGTCCGCGTATAAAGCCGCCGGGCACCTTAAAACCTTCGTCCCGCCAGCTTCGCCTGTCCCGGAAGTCCAGACGGCATATGCCATAGGGCATACGCCAGGCAGTACCGTTTATCGCTTCGCGTCGCAGGGGACGGCTATCAACTTCATTGGGGATTTGATTCATGCTCCTGCCGTCCAGTTCCCGCACCCTGAAGTGTCTATTCACTTTGATGTCGATCCGAAAAAAGCCATCTCATCCAGGGCGCAGGAGTTTAACACGCTGGCAAAAGACGGTGAGTGGATGGCCGCAGCGCATCTGCCTTTCCCCGGTATTGGGCATATCACCGCCTGGCAGCAGGGCTATAGCTGGAATCCTGTCAATTACGGTCCTTATCAACGTGCGGCCAACGTGCCTCTGCTGAAATAAAGTGAGGTGACGAGCATGAAAAGTTACACCGTAACGGCAAACGGTATTCGTCAGTTTGTGGTCGAAGAGGGTGAAGGTGCACCGGTTATTCTCCTGCATGGTTTTCCTGAAACAAACTATGCCTGGCGCTACCAGATACCCGTACTGTCCCGGCACTACCGCGTGATTGCACCGGATTTACGCGGGTATGGCGAAACGGATAAACCTGCTTCTGGCTATGATAAGCGCAACATGGCGCGGGACATCCGGGAGCTGATGCGTGTCCTGGGTTTACAGAAAGTGGTGCTGGTGGGGCACGATCGCGGGGCGCGCGTCGCGACGCGGTTTGCAAAAGATTACCCTGAGCTGGTGGATCGACTGGTGGTGATGGATAACGTGCCAACGCGTATTGTGGCGCGCGATCTGAATGCGTCGATTGCGCGTGCGTACTGGTTCTTCCTGTTTCATCTTGTGCCAGACCTGCCGGAAGCGCTGATTGCTGGTCGGGAGCATATCTGGCTGCGCCACTTTTTCTCGGACTGGACCTACAATCCGTCGACCATCAGCGGCGAGGCGTTTGATACCTATGTTAGGGCGTATCAGGCGCCGGGTGCGGTGCGTGGCGCAATGGCTGACTATCGTGCCAACGCAGAGGATGTGGCGCAGGATATGGCTGACGCTGAGGTGAAAATCACCTGCCCGGTAATGTCGCTGTGGGGTAATGATTTTCATGCGGTCGGCAAGCTTTTCGATATGGAAAGCGTCTGGGCCGAAATGGCGGATAACCTGCGGGCGCAGGGGATTGATGAGTGCGGCCATCTGCCGCAGGAGGAGCAGCCAGAGAAAGTGAACGCGCTTCTGCTGGATTTCCTGGCGGGATGGAAAAGTTAGCGGGCAATAAAAAACCCCTCATGCGAGGGGTTTTGCTGTTTACTGCTGCGGCGCTGCCGGTTCAGCCGGTTCAGCCGGTTCCGGCATCCCCAGCGTCGGCATACCAAACATGCCGACAAAGTCTTCCAGCGGCATCTTGTCGCCGTTGAGCGTTACCTGGCCGTTGGCGTACTGCAGGCTGGGGGGGATCGTGTTGGTTTTCACTTTGGTGTGGAAAAACA
>OBYC01000263.1_pt1 | contig 53668 bp, 71 predicted proteins | sample 1550651 | NCBI WGS metagenome assembly OBYC01 (sample SAMEA2580181, study PRJEB22360) | human gut metagenome | biome: human gut; feature: human-associated habitat; material: faeces | place: Denmark | collected 2008/2010
ACTCCAATATCTGCTAGATAATGGTTATAAGTTTGTTGATGAAGGGGGAATTTGGTATGCAGTTAGATAGTAGTTTTTATAATAGATATATTGATATGTTTGACTCATATATGTATAAAATGTTTGGTACAGATATCGAAAAAATAGAAACAATATGCAAGTTTGAAAACAGAGGTTTTTTTAGATTAGAATACAATTATTATCCTCATAATTATAGAATTGTGGTAGAAAATGAAATAAGAACATTTGATATAACAATTTTTGACGTTGAACAAGCATCTAATTCTTTGTATCGAATTTGCAAATTTAATAATCAGCTGAATACAGAATGTATTGAAGAGGCAATTAATTTGCTAAAGTCTGTTTTGTCAAAAAATGAATTTAATCTTTATTTCCATAAAGATGGCAAGTTATACAAGAAGAATGCTGAAGGTATAAAAAGGGTCAAAGACATAAAGGAGTTATTGAATGAACGAGAAAAGCGTTGTAAGTAAATATTTGGAATATAGAGAAAATGTACTGAAGTATACAAATATTGATATGAATTTGGAATTAGAAAATGATGAGCAAGTTTATATTGCTGTTTTTGATATTCCTACAGAAAGTGGTATTTTATATGGGCATACAAAAACTTTGGCATTAGTTTTTGGATTAAATATACACATATATCTGGGGAATGGTGATGCAATTGTTGGATTAGAAAGAAGTAGAGATATAATGAATGCTATGCAATCTTTGTTTATTAGTTCTTCGCAAGTTTTAAAGAGTATGCAATTAGTGGATGATTATTCATATTATGAAAGTTCCAATGTCAGAGCCTATTTGAAAACTAGAAGAGGGGTATATTTTCAAGAACTAACAAATAAATCTCGGGAAGAGAGATTTTTAAATATGTTAATGGAAAATGTGTTTATTACGATTTACAAAAAGATGTGAGACCAGCTTTGTTTTAGGACTCCCAACAATCTACAACTTCTTCACGTTTATTAATTAACCATCATAGTTGTTGCGAAGCAATTAAGAATCCATGATGTTAAATCAATAGACACTAGCGAAATTTTGGAGAGTTAGGTATACGAAAGAACATTGCAAATTCAATATCCTGATATAACGCACTCTTAGCAACAGAATGTTTCGAAAGGGTGTGTTTTCTGTGAGTTTATTGTTATGAACGGTAAGTGTTTTTTATCAAAATCAGTCTTATAAGTGGTATTTCAGATACAAAAATCAGGCAAAAAAGCGGTAATCCTTATGCAGATATTCTTCCTTATGGTAGAAAACATAGGATTTTATATTTCTCTTTATTTTATTATGTTGGTGCTAGAATATAAATAGTACAAGCCAAAATGAGAAATTCCAAATACACATAAGCATGGTACAATAGAAACATGCTGAAGGAGGATCTCATATGGCAAAGCAACATGACAAACAATTTAAACTTGATGCAATCCAGTACTATCAAGAAAGAAGAAAATAGATTACTAGTGTATTATTCCCCAAGCATTAATTATGATGAGATTGTGAGGAACATTGCGTATGGAACGTTGATTAAGGGAACATTTTGGGTGACTCAAGACAATCTTATTGAGGTTAATGAAGAAGAGGAGTATATTTGCTTTCGGATTGCAGGTACAGAAGGTGCATATTACGTCCTTGATAAGAAGGTATTTAATATTGAAAATTCTATATATGTAGAAAAATGTTTGGATATCACAGATAAATGGTTTATTACATATCCTCATAATTCGATTATGAGGAGACTGGATAATTTAATCTCAAAAAGCTTTATATTATTGAAAGTGATGATGGGATAGAGAATCATTTGCCGGGCAGTGCTTTTCTTGGATTGGTAGAAATATTTCCGAATGCTTATGAGGTTAACAAATATGTGAATGCTCGGTGTAGATTACCAAGATTATTGACACAACAGGGGTTGACGACGATTGAACGTGTGGACGACGCGGGATAACGTGGGAAACCCCGATTTTATTGGGGATAAGCCGATTTTTAGAAAGAAAAAAATTGAAGTTGTGACACTGATTTTGAGAAAATTCATAATAACAACGTCACACGTTGAAGTACAAAAGCAAATTTGAAGAAACGTTGAATTTAAGCCATTTATAAAAAAGTGAAATGAAATAATGATAGAATAGTACAAGTTTTGTCTCATTGATGAAAATTGCGTTATAACGGTTGCGTTATGACGTTATTTTTTTGCATGAAAATCGTCAGACACCTTGTAAAATGGGCGTTACAGAAAAAAACACATGCTTAAGGAATGAATCCAAAAGCATGTGTTTTTTCAAAATTACAATGTGACAAATTTAATCATTGATTTTCATATGTCACATTGCGCTATTTTCAAGGCTTTAAAGCACTTTTCAGTAAAATACTTCCCCAAAAAGCAAAGTGACAAAAAAGAGTTAAAAATAACCCATATTAAGCAAATTCATTTAGTGTTTTATCTGACTTTGTGATTGATAATGTTTGAGTGGTCTGATTTGTTTTTTTTTATGCGATTATATTTAAGATCTAACATCATTAATATATCTTCTTTATCATTATCGGATAGACACCTAAATTGCTCGATAAATTGTCTTTCACCATCTCGTATATTAGAACGTAATGGGGACTCTGATATTCGAGATTCTCCGAAAAGTATATAATCACACGAACACTCTAAAGCCTTTGATAATCCCATAAGTGCAGTTGCAGAGGGGAGAATTTTTCCATTTTCGATTTCACTGAGGTTTCCTGTTGAGATCCCAGTAGCTTCTTTAATCTGTTTCCCTGTTATATTAAGTTGGTTTCTTCGTTCTTTGATTCTTTGACCTATCATATTATCCATGTTTCCTCCAATCTCTAAAATAAGAAAAACTCTAAAAAACGAGTTGACAAAACTCGGATATTAGAGTAATATTATTTTAGGGTTAGAAATAAACCAAGCAACAAAATAACACATCGCCTAAATCAAGGCAATACAAAACAGCCGTTCGGGCTGTTCGGCAAAAGTAAGTCCTCCGTTTCAGGAGAAATAATAAGTAAGTGTTTTTTGAGATTCCATAGCAGAGTTGGCGCTCTGCTATGGAAAGTGATCCGAACATTGAGTTGGCGCTCGATCGGATCGCATCATCAAATGATGATGATTTAATAAGTTGGTTCCATATGGATATTACAGAACAAGCCTGGCAGCTTTTTACATTCTGTATATGTCCTGGAGCCGTTTGGGTAGGAAATGAAATGTACTAAATCTGGATTTTTTTGTACAAGATCAGGATGATTTTATCCTGTATTGATATAAAAACGTCCAATTTCATTCCCACCTGCATTTTAACACAAGGTACCACAAACTTCCATTATGTTATACCTTTTTGTCTTAAAAAATTGAAAAAAAATGGAAATAATTCTTAGGATTTTTGACAAAAAGAGGGAGATAAGGTGGCACAAATGAAATTCCCCGGCAGATAGAACCGCCGGGGAAAGGGCATCAGGTTACCTGATGCAGTAGGAAATCGATTCCTTAAGTGGTGAAACCACCTTGGTCATGTGAAATTTCCGAGAATCTGAACACGATTTTGGTAAAGGGCATTCAAATTCTGAAATAACACAATCTGCTTCTTTCTTAGAGGAAACCTGTTTCCAACTAAGCTTGAAGTTATCGAAGGAAGTAGCCACGAGGAATCACCTCCTTCCTGGATTTAAAAAAATCCATATGAACATTTTAACACAGGAAATCGAGAAGGAGAATTATTATATGACAAATTTAGAGAGAATCCAGCAGATGGAAGTAGAAGAGCTGGCAGAGTTTTTAAATGAGATTCATGAACCGGATGAGGACGAGATCATGATAGATGGAGAACATTTTTCCTCAGAAGATGAAATAGTCAGATGGCTATTGGAAGAGGAGGGAAAATGAAAAACGGAAAACATCCAACGCTTGCACAAAAGAAATTTTTGAAGAGTCACGGACTTGATCCGGAGAATCATCTGGTAGTGAAAAATACACAGGAATTTCTTGAGGTGGTGAGTAAAACGGCTTTGAAAAAAGAAAAGCTGCAGGGAATAAAAGCGCGTACAAGAAAACTTTATCGCCATGAGTAATGTTTGAAATTTTACTCTGACATACTTTATATGAAAATGAAAACAAGGCGGTGATAAATACGAGCATAAAGGAAAAAAAGCCAAAATATTCAAAGGTTGGGAAAAAGATAAAAAAGGGGCTGATTGACAAAAACATGACGGCAAGGGAGCTGGCAGATCAGGTTGGAACCAGTCCACAGTATTTAAATAAGATCATTCATGGAGTCAGACCTGGAAATAAGTATCTGGCAGAGATCAGCAGGATATTAGAAATTGACCTTGCAGCATGAAGGGAGTGGGCAGATGGCTGAGGTTTATATAAGTTTAGCTGAAGCAGCAGAACTGGAGAATATAAAATATAACACACTTGTTCAGAAGATAAAAAGAAATCCTGAAAAATTTCAGCTTCGAAAAGAGCAACGTGCGGATGGTGGAAAAGACTTATCCATGATCGCCTTATCCTCACTTTCTAAAAAGGCAGTGGCTGCATATAAGGAGCGTCAGAAGCTTGCGGAAGTTCCAGTTGTTCCGGGAATGGAAGAAATGGAAGCACCTGTGGAATCGGAAGCACCCTGGTACGTTAATGAGGATGTCGATTACTTTATGGAAAAGCATAAGACCGAATGGTATACGGCAATGGAACTGGGAAATATTGTCCGGGAGTTCCTCAACTACGACAGCGCAGGGCGGACGGAGTTTGCCGAATACTTCGCACAGGAGCGGCTTGGAAAAGGAAAACGTACCTTATACCGGTACGCCAAGAGCTATCTGGAAGCATCTGCATGGGCGGACAAGCTCCATAAAGAAGACGGTGGGAATTATGAATTTTTCAAAGTCCTGTGCCTGTGCCGGAAACCGAAGGAAGCAGGCACATTTCCAAGCTTTACGCCAGAAGTGAAGGACACCATTCAGAGAATATGGTTAAACAGGGATTTCGCAAGAAATCAGGGTACTAGAGAAATGTTATATACGAAGTTAAAAGCAGTAGCAGCCGTTAATGGGTGGGAGAAGATCCCTTCCTATCAGTCAGTAGCAAGATACATCAGTTATCTGATGGAGGATGAAAGATTAAAAAATGCATGGTACCTGGCAAGCAGGGGCGAACGAGAATATAAGAACAAAGTCATGGTCAAGGGCGAACGTAACACGAAAGACCTTAAAGTGATGGAGGTAGTCATGGGCGACGAGCATACATTCGACTGCTGGGTTGCTTATACAAATCCAAATGGTAAAGTCACAGCAATCAAGCCTCATTTGTCGGCGTGGATTGATATACGGAGCAGGATGATCGTGGGAGACGTGATGTGCAAGGACGCTAACAGCGACATCCTGAAGGAATCACTTTTAAAGATGATCTACCACGATGCGGATGGTGTTCCGGAATACATTTACATAGATAACGGTAAAGATTATACAGCCAAGAACATGACAGGCTTTGACAGGAATGACCGCCAGCGTACTGGATTCGATGATACCGCAGTTGGATTTTATAAATCCATTGGGATAAAGGATTTTCACCGGGCGCTTCCATACTACGCCTGGGTAAAAGGACAGATCGAGAGATTCTTCGGAACGGTCTGTAAACAGTTTTCCAAATGGTTCACGAGCTATACCGGAACACTGACCGGATCAAAGACCTTCGCCAAGGTGGAAAAGGATATTAATGGAATGCTGGAGCGTGGGGAACTTCTCACAATGGATGAGTTTTATCAGGCATGGACGAAATGGCTGCATGAAGTCTACATGGTAAAGCAGAGCAGTGCATTAAAACGTCAGGGTGAGGAGTATCTGACACCAAAGAGCTGTTTCGAGAATGCGGACAGATATTTCAAGGCAGCCCCTCCGAAGAGTTATGCAACGATTCTGATGATGAAATCAGAGCACAAGTTTGTTTACAACGTTGGAATCAAGCTTGGAGGATACACTTACAGATCAGATGGACTGTGTGATTATATTAACGATTATGTGGATGTGAAATATGATCCGCACGACATGGCAACCATTTATGTTTTCCGCAATGGAAAGCAGGTCTGTGAAGCTTATTCACAGGAGCTTCTTGTATTTGCATCGGAGAATGGGGTTGAACAGAAGGCTCTTAAGGAACATCTGGCATTTCAAAAACGGCAGATTGCGAAGGACAGCAAGATTGTGGAGGATGCCAATGTACCACTCAGCGAGATCAATGCCCAGTGGAAAGGATATAACGAGGCTACTGGTGGAATAGGTCTGATGATTGGAAAGAAAGGCAGTAAAAATGCCAATGTTGTGCAGATGCCTGTGGATAACACGTTTAAGAATGGATTCCGCGGCGGAAAACAGAAGGCAGAACAGCTGGAAGAAAACGAGTATATGGCACGCAAGGCAGAGGAAGCCTTAAAAGCACTGCGTGCGTTATGATCATAATTTTTGTCACAAATAATGAGGAAGGATGGTTAATTTATGGAAGCATTGAAGACATATACACAGGAAAAGACACTTGCAGAACGTGTGAATGAGATTTTGGCAGCGGAAAAGATGAACAAGCAGGAGCTGGCAATGAAGCTTAATATTTCAAGATCAATGATCAGCCAGTATCTGAACGGAAAATATAATTCCAATCCGGAAACAATTGAAGCGCGCCTGAAAGAGTTTGTTTCAGCATATGAAAATGGCACTGCTGACATCATGGCGGTTCCGGACACAATGATCAATTCAAATGTACAGCCTGCGAAGCTGGGTGTGACTGGTGGAGTGAAACCGAAGATCCAGTACTTTGAATCCACGGATTACGTGCAGACCATTGGACTGTGCACTTCGTGCCAGAAGGAAGTCGGCATAGGAATAGTGGTTGCCCGGTCAGGATACGGCAAAACCCACGCACTTAGAAAATACGCCACAATGCCACGCGTAGTCTATATCGAAGGCAATGAGAACATGAACTGCAAGGATATTGTCCGCAGAATTGAAGGCAAGATCGGAATGCAGAGAAGTTATGGAAGCATAGACGAGCGAACCGAGCGGATCATTGAGTTTTTTAATATCAATCAGGGATATCTCATCATCATGGACGAGGCGGACAAGCTTATTAATAAGTATACGCAGAAAAAGATTGAACTTCTGAGAAATATCAGTGACGGTGCCAAAGTCGGACTGGTGCTTGCAGGTGAGCCGGTACTGGAATCACTTCTGAAACAGTATGATGCGCGATTTGCTAACCGGATGGATTTTTATTATAAGCTCCGCGGACTGTCAGAGGAAGAAGTAAGGGATTACCTGGAAGGATATGATGTGGAAGAAGGAGCTATGGCAGAGTTCTTAAGCCGGGCGAGAAACACACAGACCGGATGTTTCCGACTGCTGGACAGAACTCTGAATAACGTCATCCGTATCTTAAAGGACAGCGGACAGAGCACGATCACGACAAAGGTGATCAGCCAGGCATCCAGCATGATGATGTTATAAAGGCGGTGGTCTTATGAAAAGGATTGTTTCTATATTAATGACATTGATTGTTATGGTACAGCCGGTAATGACATCAGGAGAACCGCAGGAGCCAGCAGAGACAGATGAAATAGACGAGACAGTGGAGGTGCAGGGACAAGTGGAGATCAGCAGTGTAAATGGAATTAATATCTTTAAACTGCCGGAAGAAACGGATATTCCGGAAGAATACCAGAACTACTGTATAGAAATCGGAAAGCAGTATCATATCTGCCCGGAGCTTTTAATGGCGATGATCGAGCAGGAGAGTTCTGGAAGGGCAGATATCGTGAACAGTGCAGGGGACACCGGGCTTTTACAGGTGAATCCAAAGTGGCACAAGGAACGGATGGAGAGGCTTGGAGTGTCTGATCTGACAGATCCATATTCGAACATTCTCGTGGCAGCAGATTATCTGGAAGAGCTGTTTCAGAAAAGCGACGGCGACATTTATCTGGTGCTCATGAAATATAACATGAAACACGGAAGGGCAGAGGAGCTGTTCTATAAAGGAAAGTTTTCAGAGTATTCCGTTCTGGTGGAACACAGGGCAAGGGAACTGCAGGAGCTGCACGGCATTAAGGGAGGCAGGTCATGATAAGGAGAATATTAATCGAGATGGAAGCAGAAGGCTCAGAAGCACTTTTACCGGAGATAATGAGACTGGTCATGCAGCATATGGATATGAATGAGCGATTCAAAATCGACCAGAGCATCATGCCGGATATTCTTCCCGGAAAAAATTCCGGGATAAAGATACCGGAATATGTGCAGCGCGGAATGACACTACGCGAAAAGGGTGTGCAGGAAAATCTGCTTTTTAATGGAAGGAGTGTGGCAGACAATGGCTAGTCCTACAATCAGAATGCTATGGGGAATCGCAAAGTCCCCGGAACTTGGAATGACGGATGAGGAACTTCACCTGCTTGTACTCTCGCACACCGGAAAAGACAGTATCAAACAGCTGAATAAAAGGGAACTGGGTGTGATGGTCTCTGTGCTTGCAGGGATGAAAGATTCCAGTACAAAGGGCGCAAAGAAACGGAAACACCAGACCGGGAACCCTGCAACAGTCAACCAGAGGAAGAAAGTATATAAGCTTGCAGAGGAACTTGGCTGGACAAAGAAAGCGAGGATTAACGGCTTCTGCAGGAGAATGTTTGGTGTGGAAAGTGTGGACTGGCTGAATTACATGCAGTGTTCAGACCTGATCGAAGCATTAAAGAGCATGGTGGAAAGGATGGAAAAAGAGGATGGAAAATGACAAGGAATTGCTAATGCGGCAGCCGGATGGGACGGAAGTGGAATTTGAAAAAGCTATTGTGGTCAATCTGCAGGGGAAATATGATGCGTCCGTACACTTTTTTAATTGTGAAGCAGAGGATTTCCTGAGTGCCGCATATGCAGTGCTTACTATTTTGGACAAGTTTGGAATAAAAGACGAATTTCTCAGCCGGTACGATGAAAATTCCTCAAATTGTAAAATCTATGGAGGAAGATACAATGGCGGAGATGAAGATTGTCCGGAATGAGAAAGGCGTATTTTTTGAATTCAAGGATGCGGATATGACGGACCGTGTAGTGATGTGTGGTGCACTCCAGCAGACCATCGGACTGGAAGCTTATAAGCGCGGCATGAACATGGATGATGTGAGGGATAACATGCTGGAACTGCATCTTAAGGCAATGGAGCAGTTGAAAGAGCAGGCAGACAGAGAGGAGAGTTGAAATGGCAGCTAAGAAAAAGAGAATGACACAGAAGGAGAAGGATTTCAACAGAAAGTATAAGAAAGAACTGCAGGAGAAAGGGCTGATCCCTCCAGATAAAAAGAGACTGAACAGGAAAAAGTTCATAGAGGAAGCAGTGAGTGAATGGAACGACAGGGATTCAGACTGTTATATATGGTATTTCTATCTTATGAGAGCTGTTGGATATATGACAACACAGGTAGGGCGGAATTTGAACCCGACACCGGAAGCGGTTGGAGTAGCAAAGGTATTAAAGGCAGCCATGAAACTGAAGGAGTTCCAGGACAAGATCAAAAGTGAGGGGCGCGAGGATTACACGATTACAGAGGAATATGAGTATATCAAGGAAGTCCTCAAAATGTAGGAGGTGAGGAAATGCGAAAGAATGTCTATTATTGTGACCGCTGTGGATGTCAGTTGGAAGATTCCGGTACCAAGATCGTGCCACATTACTTTGACTTTATTACCGAAGATCTGACAGTACCGATAAATAAGGACATGGAAAACAGACACTATTGCATTGACTGTACCATGGAAGCATTGGAGTTTCTGGAACCAGAAAAGAAGCCAGAAAAGAAGCTGGAAGAAAATGCACAGAAAAAACCTTTGGATTCCGGAAAAGTCATGGCACTGCATAACGCGGGATGGGATAATGCCAAGATTGCGGATGAGCTGGGTGTAAGAGAACGGCAGGTTTACATGTGTATTTATTATCAGGAGAACAAAAAGAGCCTGACACAGGAGGAAAATCATGAGTGAGAGATATAAAAAACTGACAAGCCACGGAGCAATCAGCATTCCGGTGGCAATGAGAAGAGATATCGGACTGCAGGGCGGAGATCCTATGCAGGTATCACAGGAGGGCGGCAGGATTATCATCGAGTCATATGTTCCACGCTGTGTTTTCTGTGGGAATACAGAAAACGTGAAGAAAATTGAAGGGAAGGGAATCTGTGCATCCTGCGCACGGAAAGCAATTGCACTTTTGGAAGGAGGGAAAGACTGATGTATGAAAATGAGAATGTGGAGCAGCTTGTAAGCCAGGCAATAGCACTGGACAAGGAACAGAAATACTGCAAAAGAAAACTTGATACAGTAAAAGCAAAGCTCCAGAGCAAGGGACTTGCAATGATCGATGATAGAAATGTGAAATATATCAAGTTTTATTCAGAAGATGGCTCTGTAGCAGTCGGGGACAGTTATAAAATGGACGTCCTGCGACCGGATAAATTAAAAGATATCCTGTCGGAAGAACTCTGGATGGCAAAAGTGAAGGAGAGCACTGAAACAAAGTATTCTTACGATCCGAAGCTTGAACAGATGTTAAAGGCTGTTTTCACGGAAGACTATACTTTTGAATGCAGTCTTGAGGAATTTCTTGATGAAATGTCCGTTAAACCGGACAGTAAACAGAAAAAATTGCTGCTTAAGAAATTAAAAGGCGATTATGCAAAAGACAGAGAGACGCTGCTGAGTGTATTCGGCTACGAAGATGATGACACTGCTCCGGATTTTGAGGTGGAGCTTTATTATATCTACAAGATTAAAAATGGAGAGCTTATCCGGGCATTTCTTCCGGAGGAGTGTCTGTCACAGACGATCGAGGACATCAAGAAGTGTCTGATCGTCGAATCCAAAACAAGTATCACTATTGATTATGACAATGAATAAGGAGGAAGAGTCATGAGTGAAATTTCAAGTGAAGCAAAAAAAGCAGGTGTTTTAGAACCGGAGAAACCGGTATCTGAAATGACAGAGGAAGAATTAAAGGCTTTCCGTACATCATTTGATCCGGACGAGATGGGATTTGATGGAACAGAGGGTATTGATGAGGAGGATGAGAGCGATGGCAGTAACTAAACCAGAAGTACATAGACTGATTTCAAAAGTAAACTTTAGTGATTCCAACCGCAAGCCGGAGCAGGTCAAGTATCTGGTAAAGCATTATGTAGGTGCAACCGGCGGAGCAGAGGCAAACTGTAAATATTTTTACGATAAGTTCCGCGGAGCTTCTTCACACTTCTTTGTAGGTCACAACGGCGAAATCTGGCAGTGTGTTGAGGAAAACGATACTGCATGGCATGTAGGAGCTTCCAAGTACAAGCATAAGGAATGCCGGAACAGCAACTCTATCGGCGTAGAGTTGTGTGTGAAAAAGGATGCTGACGGCAAGTGGTATTATACGGAAGAAACCAAGAAGGCAGCGGTTCAGTTATTCGCCTATCTGATGGAAAAGTATAATATTGATGCAGAGCATGTACTCAGACATTATGATGTTACCGGAAAGGCTTGCGGAGAACCGGATGTCCGAAAAGGCAATAAGGAATGGGCACAGTTCAAAAAGGATATTGTCGAGTATGGGAAAGAAGCAGAACCGGAACAGCCAACAGCACCGGAGCAGACGACTGCTCCAACACAGAATGCAGGTGTTCCGTATACGATTGTTACGACGTGTGATTCTCTTATGATCCGTTCCGGCGCAAGCAAGATCTATAAGGTAGTCGGTCGCATCCGGGAATCAGAAGGTAACAAAAAAGAATACACCATTGTGGAAGAAAAGAATGGATGGGGCAAGTTAAAGAGCGGTGCAGGCTGGATCTCACTGGCATACACCAAGAGAGTATAGAAAGGCTGGTCTTAAATGAAAGAGGAACTGTTAAATGAATTAGTGAGCGAGACCAGAATGGAAGATATTTCAGAACGTTACAGGGAGATTGCAAAGCTCATAGGAATAGACAACTTTGTAAAGCTCAGCAACTACGCAAGAGGCGACGAGATTTATTTTCCAAAGGTTGAGAGCGTGGTCAGTCCTGCAAGAAACAGACGAATCAAAAAGGAATTTAATGGTTCCAATGACAAGGAACTGGCAAAAAAATATAATCTCACTTTGAAACAGATATGGAACATCCTGAAGGATGAGCCGCCTGCAGGACAGATGTCTTTAGATGAATGGCTCGGTTGATCATGATCACCGACGCAGTCTGACAGCTGGTGCATCTGAGAGTAAAAAATAAAGCGTGGAGATACGGTGTGATTTCCACGCTTTTATTAAAAATTAGAAGTTAGCGGAGGTCAGCAACATGAGACTTGATAAAAAAGACTTAGAGGGATTGCTTGAATATTTGAAAGCTAATCCGCATGAAGCAGAGAGATGTAATCAGTGCTTTAACTGTAGGAAACTGCAAAGGTGCAACATTGATGACAACGACGATGACAACGGAATGTGTAAAGAATATGTTCCGGTGGGGCATTAAACTGAACTTTAACGGAGGTGTTGAAAACATGGATAAAACAACCCTGAAGTTTATAACTGTAATAAAAAATGGTGAAGTAAAACATATAGGAAAAAGCATTATCAGACAACCGGAAGTCAAGTTTGGAGGTGGATCAATAAAATGGTTTGACGATAAGCAGTTAGTGAAAAAATAAAGGAGAGGAGACATGTTAAAAAGAGAATATAAAAGAAGAGAACCGACAAAGGAGGAAAGAATATTTTTAAAGTCGAGAGGACTTATACCGGACAACTGGCTAATATTGTACGAAAATAAAAGTGAATTAGCGGTTGTTAGCAGAAGGAAATCATACCGGAAAGTATTAAAAAAACCAAGAAAGAAATTGATAAAAAAGAAGAAAGAACTATGTTAACAGTAATGGGATTTAACGGAAATGAACTGAACTTTAGAATCACCGGCACAGTTCATCAAGGCTGACAGCTAGTGCATCAGAGAGTTTGATAAGCGTGGAGACTCTTCCGTCTCCACGCTTTTCTAAATCCTCAATGGTGCGCACTGGTACGCCGGAAAGATTGGAAAGTTCCGGTACAGATAATTTTTTTTCTTTTCGGATTTCTTTCAGCTTCATAAAAATACTCCTAAAATAAATAATGATATAACGCAGTCACAAGTATGATCGGAAGAATAAATAAAAAGATACGGATCATGAGACCAGTAATCTCAAAAAATAAATTTTTTAATTCCCTCATATTGTATTCCTTGGGGATATGTGTTATTTTTTAATAAAGGGATGGGGCTTTCGCCCCGCTCCCTCTACTTTAATGAGTAGATGATGAAGAGTATCACACCGACCAGTGAAGATATCTTCCAAGCGAGCTTGATAAGTTGGTCTAGCAACTTATTGAGCTCTTTTGCTATCTCCGTCATCTCCTTGATTAGATCCCTCAAGGGCTCCACCTCCTTACAAGTATATAGTACCACGTAATTACGTGGTTGTCAATAGAAAAAGCCATATTTTAAGCAGTTTCTCGCAATTTTTCACGGAAAATATTATCCCAAAATGGTTTCCCTAAACAGTCCAATAGAACAACCTTATAATCAGGTCATGACTTAGAAGTCATGACCTATTTTTTTGCCTCTCATATGGTTCGTTGCCCTGAAACAAATATGAAGGAGCGTGATATTTTATGACAGAAATTTTGACAATGATTGGGATTGAAAATGCAACAAAAGTGATCGCATGGGTATTAGCTTTTATCAGTGTATCAGCGATCACAGTCTCATTGGTCACAGAAGGACTTAAGAGCATTAAGTGGATCAACCGTTTTCCAACAAAGCTTGTGTGCTATGTGGTGGCGATCACCCTCACAACACCGATGATGCTTGCACTGATGGCTTACATGAAAGTTCCGGTGGAATGGTACATGGTATTTGCTTCCTTCCTGGCATCGTTTGTGGTTGCAAAGGTGAGCATGTCCGGGTGGGATGATGTGAATGAGCTGTGTAAACGGCTGTTCAGGACAAAGTAAGGCGGTGCAGGAATGGATTATGTGATCACATTTTCGGATGTAATGGCGGGGCTGATGTCGATCGGACTTGGAGTGATCACTTTTTTTGTGAAAAAGTGGTTTGACAAGATGGAAAAGAAAGACGACGTTCTGCAGTCCGCAATTGAAAACACAACATCAACTTTGAATAAGAAGATCGAACAGGGCAACAAAGAGATTCAGGAGAAGATTCAGAAGAATGACGAGAAGGTGAATGAACGGATTGACAAGCTGGAGGAAAAGACCGGCAATGACATCCAGAACATCAGGCAGGAGATCAATGACATTAAAGGCGATTTTGCAACAACATTTGTGCTACGCGAGGACTTCTTCCGCTCCATGAACGGAGTGGAAGACAGGATGAAGATCATTGATAACAAATTAGACAAACTGCTTCTGATGGGAAAAGAAAACAAGTGAGGTGAGGAGATTGACAGATTTAGAGCAGGCAGAGGTACAGCATAACAAAGCCATCCGTGGATATATCATCCGCTGTCTCGTAAAAGGCTATAACAACACGGCACTTACAAGACAGATCTCAAATTCCATGATGGCGGCAGGACTGATCCTTTCGCCGGACATTGGCAAACACCTCGATTATCTGGAAGATGCCGGATATATCGAGTACACAGATGAAAAAGTCACAGCATACACAGCATATGCAAAGGATGCCGTGATCAAACTCACAAAAGAAGGTGTCGACCTTGCGGAAGGTACGATTGAAGATCCGGGAGTTGATATCTGATGGCAAAGAAGAGAAGCAGAACGAGGGTATGTTCAAAACTTGATGAGCTTCCAGAGGAGCTGAGGCTGAAAGTGGATGTGATGCTTGCAGACACGTCAAATACTTATGAATACATCAGCAAGTATCTGAAAGAGGAAGGTTACGACATATCAAAATCAAGCGTCGGACGTTATGCGATGCGTTCGAACACTGCAACGCAGAGACTGCTGGAGGCACAGGCGCAGACAGAGAAACTGATACAGGTTGTAAAAGATAATCCGAATGCAGATTATTCAGAGGCAGCGATACTGATGACCATGAACGGACTGATAAACAAGGTTGCAACAGCGGAAGAAGAATTTCAGGAAATGCCGCTTGATAAGGCAGGACGTCTGATTGCATCCCTGTCGAGGACAAAAATTTATAAGGATAAAGTCAAACAGGACATGAAGAAAAAGGCTGATATTGCATTTCAGGAGATGGAAGCACAGATGATAGGCATTATCAAGAATGATCCTGTGATGGCAGAGCAGCTTAAGAATATTCTTACAACTGCAAAAGAGAGGATGTTGGAAGATGATTGATCTTGACGAGTGGATCACAGAACTTGATGAGGAACCCGATCAGGAGCTTGCCGATTATGAGGCATACCAGAAGCAGCTTTTTGAAGATTACGTTCTCAGAAAAAATGACAATCAGGAAAAAAGAAAGGAACTGTTAAAAAGATATCGGACTGGTGCTCCACTCACAGGAGAAAAAGGACTACGAAAGGAGCTGGCAGCGTTTGATCTTGGATATTTCGGTCGGGCATATCTGCCACACTACTTTGTAAGAAAATCCCCGAAGTTCCATGAGGAACTGGATGACATCTGGGAACACAGTGTCATGAAATCCTTGAATCCATTGAAAAGCGCAAAAGAGATCTCAGGGGAAAAAGGCTCACGGAATGTGATAGCAGCTCCACGAGGACACGCAAAAAGTACAAACCTGACATTTAAGGATGACCTTCATGCAACACTTTATGTTTATAAGCACTATATCCTGATCCTATCGGATTCTTCTGATCAGGCAGAAGGATTTTTGGATGAGATAAAGACGGAACTGGAAGAAAATGCAGCCATTATTGAAGATTTTGGGCAATTAAAAAGTGATAAGGCATGGAGAAGTAATGTCATCGTTACTAAAAATAATGTCAAAATCGAGGCAATTGGTTCAGGAAAGAAAGTCCGTGGTAGAAAGCACAAGAACTGGAGACCAGATCTCATTGTTTTGGATGATATCGAAAATGATGAGAATGTTAATACACCGGATCAGCGGAAGAAACTGAAATCATGGTTTGAAAAAGCCGTGTCGAAAGCCGGAGACACCTATACAGACATCATGTATATCGGAACAGTGCTCCATTATGATTCACTGCTTAACAATGTGCTTAAAAATCCTAGATACCATGTAAAGAAATACCGTGCGGTCATTTCGTGGGCAGCCAATCAGAAGCTTTGGGATGAATGGGAAGAAATTTATACCAATCTGTTGGATGAGAAACATGAAGACCATGCACAGAAGTTTTTTGATGAACACCGTAAGGAGATGCTGGAAGGGACAGAGATACTCTGGGAAGACAAGCTTTCCTATTATGATCTTATGGAAATAAGAGTGACTGAGGGTGAGGCTTCCTTTAACAGTGAGCTGCAGAATGATCCGATTGATCCTGAAAGTGCAACCTTTAATGAGGAATGGTTCGATTATTATGAGCCGGAGCAGGTGGACTTTAAGAGCAGCAACTTTATTTTCGTGGGTGCAAACGATCCGTCGCTTGGAAAGAATAAGAAATCTGACACGAGCGGTATCATTGCTCTCGCACTGGATCTGGCTACTGGATATATGTATGCCGCTGAAGCTTCGATTGAAAAGAGAAAACCGGATGTCATAATCGACGACATCTTTGAGATGAACAAGCGTCTGAAAAGAGATTATGGAAAAGGCTTTTTCAAGTTCGGTGTTGAAACAGTACAGTTCCAGTATTACTTCAAGGAAGTTATGGCTCAGAGATCAGCAGAGCAGGGAGAGTATCTTCCAATCGAGGAGATACAGAGCTCTGCCAATAAGATGCTTCGAATTGAGTCATTGCAGCCAATCGTAAAAAATAAGTATCTGAAATTCAGGAGAGACCAGAAGACATTATTACAGCAGATGAAGGAATTCCCGATGGGAAGAAATGATGATGCACCGGATACACTGCAGATGGCAGTCCAGCTGGCACAGGCAGTCAAGTCAACTGCGACACATGGAAAATACAAGAGCCTGATCAAACGCAAGTTCCGCATGGGAAAGGGCGCTTATTAGGAGGGAGCGATAGATGTCAAAGAAGAAAAAAAATAAAAATATGAAAGAAAAAGAGTTCAATCCAGACGTGGATACCGGGATAGGGAGACCAGTCCGGGCATCAATAGCAATCGGTGATCCGAATGACAAATACAGCACTTATCCGTCAAATGGACTGACACCGAGAAGACTTGCCCGGATATTCCGTGCAGCGGATGAGGGAGATGTCCGGGAACAGATGGAGATGTTTGAGGAAATGGAAGAAAAAGACACACATCTTTTCTCACAGCTCCAGACAAGAAAGCTTGCAGTTACCGGACTGGATTGGGAAGTGCAGCCATTCTCTGATGATGAAAGAGATAAAACAATTGCCGAGTTTATCAGGGATCAGCTGAAGAATATTGAAAAATTCGATGATATTCTCATGGATCTGCTTGATGCGATAGGCAAAGGTATCAGCGTCATGGAAATCGAATGGGGAGTAAAGGAAGGACATAATGTGATTGAAGATATCACATATGTGCATCCTAAAAAGCTGATCTGGGACAGCCTGACGGATGAGATGAAGATATGCACAAAGGAGTTTCCTTCCGGTGTAGCGTTTCCGGAAAACAAATTCGTGATACACAGATATAAAGCAAAATCCGGACATGAGAGCCGTAATGGAGTTTTAAGAGTTGTGTCATGGATGTATCTGTTCAAGAACTATGACCTGAAAGACTGGGTGTCGTTCTGTGAGGTCTTCGGTATGCCATTGCGACTTGGAAAATATACAGCCGCAGCATCCGAAGCAGACCAGAGAGCACTGATGGAAGCGATTTACAGTCTTGGAACAGATGCAGCCGGTATTATTCCGGATTCTACCATGATTGAATTTATTGAGTCCAATAAAACGACCAGCGTGGAAATATATGAGAAGCTTGCCCGGTACTGTGATGAGCAGATCAGCAAAGCTATCTTGGGACAAACACTTTCTTCTGATTCAGGCGGTGGCTCTTATGCACAAGGCAAGGTACATAATGAAGTCCGGCATGATCTGACAGCAGCAGATGCCAAAGCGCTTGCAACGACGATCCGGCGGGATATTATCAAGCCGCTGGTGGAATATAATTTCGGCTACGATGTGGACGCACCGCTGTTTACATTTGCAAGTGAAGAAACAGAGGACTTAAAAGATACGGTTACTATCTATCAGACACTGAATGCAATGGGGCTTCCAATATCGACAGAGCATATTTATAACAAATTCAACATTCCAAAACCGGAGGAAGGCGAGGAGTTATTAAAAACTCCAGCTTCCGGACAGATGACATTGCCGTATCCGGACATGGAACAGGAAAGCCTTAAAGATATGCCGGAACAAGAACAGATCGACATTCTGACAGATGAAGCACGGAAGCAGACAGAGCAGATATTTCAGAAAATGATGGAACCAGTTCTCAAGATGGTTGACAAATATGAGAGCTTAGATGCGTTACAGATGGCTTTGAAAAATGAGGATACATTGAAAGAAGTTTACAGGGAAATGGATTCCCCGGATCTGGAGGACATCATGCATCAGGCAATTTATCTGTCAACACTGGTCGGAAGGAGTCAGCAATGAAAAATGCGGAGTATGGTCTGACCGAAAATTTGATATTTAAGGAAGCAGTAGCATTTCTGAAAAAGAAAAAAACGCTTACTGCGGATGAGTACAAATTGCTGGATGAGGAAAGCAGAGCGAAAGCGTTCACGGTATCCGGGTACACGAGCATGGAAGTACTTCAGACATTTCTCAATGAACTTTCTGATGCATGTGAGCAGGGAAAAACAAAGAAAGACTTCATGGATAACATGAACGACTTCCTGCAGCGCAATGGTTACACTGGCTTAAATCCTTTTAAAGCAGATGTGATATTCCGGACTAATATGCAGACTGCATATAATGCAGGACATTATAAGAGCATGACTGATCCGATAACAATGAAACTCAGACCATACTGGAAGTATACGACGGCAGGAGACGGACAGGTCCGGGAAACACATGCGATGATGGAAGGACGCATATACCGCGCAGATGATCCAATATGGGACATCTGGTATCCACCAAACGGATTCCGCTGCAGGTGCTCTGTAGTGAGCCTGACAAAGGCACAGGTGGAGAGATCTGGTGTGGAAGTGAGTAAAAGTGCACCGTATGACATTGACTTTTCAACCGGAGAGATAAAATACAGATTCCCAGACAAAGGTTTTTCAAATAATCCGGCAAAGAATGCATGGAAACCTGATCTTACTGGTTTTGATTCTGTTTTAAAGAAAGAATTTAAGCAGCGCAAGAGTAAAGACATAGAGAAATAGTTCCCGAAAACGTATTTTTGGATTTAAGACAAAAACCTGCTTATGTGATAGAAAAAGTCGAAGAAAAAGATTAATGTGCGTTATAACGCGTTATAACGCTATCAGAAAGGTAAATAAAAAAGGAGATGATAGCTTGAAAGGAAGATATCTGGCATGTGCATCCGAACCGGTTACGGTGGATGGTGTGCCAAACGAGATAAAAATCCTGCCGCTTGGAATGGTTCATTCGCAGAGAGGTGACTTTCAGGTGGATGATGAGAGTGTTGAGATGATACGCAGCCATTTCAAAGAACGGAAGCTGGATCTTGTGATCGATTATGAACACCAGACACTGCAGGACATACAGGCTCCGGCAGGCGGCTGGATCAAGGACATCTACAAAGGAGAGGATGCGCTGATCGCAAAGGTAGAGTGGACACAGAAAGCGGCGGAGTATCTGAAAAATAAGGAATACCGGTATCTGTCCCCGGTTGTACTGGTACGCAAAAAGGACAGAAAGGCAATGAAACTGCACAGCGTAGCGCTTACGAACACACCAGCTATCGACGGAATGTTTCCTATCGTAAATTCCGAAGATATAGATGATTTTAAGGAGGAAGAAGACTTTATGGAACTGAAAGAACTTATCACATTGCTTGGTCTCCCGGAGACAGCAACCATTGAGGATGTCAGAAAAGCACTGACCGAGGCATTAAAGAAACCATCCACAGACGGAAATGAGGTAGTAGCTAATTCAACGGTGCTCTCACTTTTAAGCCTTAATGAGGACGCCAGAACAGAGGATGTTGTTGCAAGCATCATGGCATTGAAAGCAGGAAACACAGATGTTGCTGCTGAACTGCTGGAATTAAAGAACCAGCTGGCAGAGAAAGAGGCAGATGAACTTGTGAACATGGCATTGAAAGATGGAAAGATTTCCGCAGCACAGACAGAATGGGCGAAACAGTATGCTTTAAGCGACAAGAAGGGCTTTAAGTCTTTCATGGAAAAAGCGCCGGTAGTCGTCAATATGGAAAAAATGGATCTTAAAGATGCCCCTGATAAGAAAGATTCGGAGGATTTTGACATGGAAATCCTCAAGAACATGGGAATCAGTGAGGAAGACTATAAAAAGTATTACAAGCAGGAGGAAAAGTAAATTATGAGAGCAGGAAATGAGAGACTTTCCGGAAATAACATTGTTATTCCGGTAGCAGCAGGTGAGAGTATCACAGAAGGACATCTGGTTGCAATCAGCGCAGCCGGATATGCAAGCGAGGCATCGAAGGCTGAGAACCTTATGATTGCAGGATGTGCAATGAAGCCTGTAGATAATACAGGCGGAGAGGATGGAGCCGTAGAGGTGCAGGTGAGACGAGGTGCTTTCGTCTGGAATAATGATGGAAGCATTAAAGCAACAGATGTTATGAAACCATGTTATGTGTCTGATGCACAGACCGTAACGATCACAGCAACAGGATCAAGCAAGGCAGGTGTCATCCTTGGAATCGAGGGCGACGGTGTCATTGTAGAGACATTATAGGAGGGTAACCAAGATGATTGTAAACCAGCAGAACTTACACGGGTTGAATGTAGCTTATTCAACCGCATATAACAAAGCATTTCAGGGTAGAAAGACTCAGTATGAGAGGATTGCAACTGTTGTACCAAGTACAACGGCAAGTACAGATTATAAATGGCTCGGACAGATGCCGCAGATGCGAGAGTGGATCGGAGAAAGAGAGATTCAGTCACTTTCAGCTTACAACTATTCTATTAGAAATAAGAAGTTTGAAATGACTGTTGCTGTACCAAGAGATGATATTGAAGATGATACTTATGGCGTATATGCGCCAATGTTTGCAAACATTGGTGAAGCAGCCGCAGGGCATCCGGATGTTCTGGTCTTTGATGCATTAAAAGCCGGATTTAAAGAAAACTGTTATGATGGGAAACCATTTTTTGCACAGGATCATGCTTCCGGAAAGGATGGAAAGCAGACTGTGAGCAACATGACAACAGAAAAACTCTCCACAGATGCATATGTTGAGGCACGTGCATCCATGATGGGACTTTTGGGCGATCAGGGAAAGAGCCTTAACATTGTTCCAAATTTATTGGCTGTTTCGCCAGCGAATGAAAAGATGGGAAGACTCATCCTGGAAGCCGACCAGATTGAAGGAACCACAAATGTTCTGAAAGGAACAGCAGAGCTTCTGGTTGTGACTGAACTTGCAGACCAGCCGGATTACTGGTTCCTGCTTGCAACACAGAAAGCACTTAAACCTATCATTTATCAGAAAAGAAAACCTATTAAGCTTACCAGCAAGACGAATGACAATGATGATAATGTATTCATGAAAGATCAATTCCTCTGGGGCGCAGATGGACGTTCCAATGCAGGTTATGGTTTCTGGCAGATGGCATATGGTTCCACTGGAACAACAAGCTCGAAAGGCTAGGTGATCTGAATGGCATATTGTACCGCACAGGAAGTACTCGATATGCTCAAAGAGGACATGATGAATTTCATTATCGGAAATGAGTATATTGAGGATAAAGATGAGAAAATCGAAAAGATCATGCCAATCGCTGAACAGGCGGTTGCAGATGCAGACGCAGAGATTGACGGGTATCTTGCCAAGCGGTACAAAGTGCCGTTTGCAAAGACGCCGCAGGTGATCAATAAGTTTGCAAAAGATATTGCACTTTACAACATGGTATCAAGAAAAGGAGTGGACGAAAACGACAGGGAAAAAACATACCTTACCCGTTATAATGCAGCCATTGCTTTTCTGACCAAAGTTGCAGAGGGCAGGATCAGTATTGGTGTCAGCGAAAACAATACTGAGGATGCAGCTAGGATAGGCTTTTCAATGTCAAACTCACCAAGACTGTTTTCGAGGGGAAACATGAAAGGTTGGTGATGGGATGTCATCAGTAAGCGTCCGGTTGGACGATGAAACAGATCAGCTGCTACAGAGGCTGAAAGATATGTCTGACATTGATAAAGCGGGGATGATGAATGCTATTGCCGAAGGATTGAGGACATCTACATTAGAAAGATTCCGGACGGAAGAAAGCCCGGACGGAAAAAAATGGAAGCGTTCCATACGTGCCGAGAAAAGTGGAGGAAAGACACTGACAAAAACGAAACAACTCGGAACATCCATACATGCACAGTCGGACAGCACAGGGCTTGCAGTTGGTACGAATGTTATTTATGCAGCTACGCATCAGTTTGGTGATGAGCGTACGATCAGGGCAAAGAGGGGCAAGAACCTGAAGTTCCAGATTGGAGACAGATGGATCAGCAAGCCACAGGTAAGTGTGAAGATACCGGCGAGAGAATTTCTGGGTATCAGTGAGCAGGATGATATGGATATACAGGAAATGCTAAAAGAACTGTTTGAGGAATAAACGATGAAGGAAGAAAGAGATTATCTGGTTGGAGTATTAAAAAAAGCGGGCATCCGGTCAACAGTACACGATAGCCTGAAAAGCTTAAAAAACTGCAATGAAACACATGTCGGGGCAGTCCTCAGAGTGAAGGAAACATTTGCTCGTTCAGGCTCAAAAAAAATATATGGGGAAGAGGGGCAGCGGAAACAGCGGAAGAAACTGCATGTGAGGATCACGACACTGCATGTGGTGATTGCAGATTCCAATGAGGAAAAAGTGGATGCGATACTGACTAATTTCATGAAAAACATCGGTAAAGGTGTTCCGGTAGACAGAAACTGGGTAGAGATCAATGTCGGAGACGTGGATTGGATCGAGGATGGGGACAGCATCCTGAAGAGCAAAATAGCAGTTGAGTTTGATGTCACTCTGACAGGTGGCATTTATGAGGATACAGATCTGAAGAAAGTGGAAGTTGGACAGATTGAAAAAAAAGAGTGACAGGAGGAACAAGATGACAGATAAGAAGGATTACATGACCATCGAGGAATTGAAAGCACAGAAAGATACATCCAATGCTGTGTTTGCCGGTGTAAAAACAGCCAATGGATGGGGAACAGGAAAGATGGTCACGGAACAGGAATATGATGCAGCGGTAAAAGCTTTTAACGATGCACCAATGGATGGGAGCGTGAGATAAATGTTTGGCGAAGTGAATATTGAAGTACAGGATGGAAATCTTGGAAGAAACTCATCTACAGGTTCATTTGTACAGGTGAAAATCGGGGCATCCACCTCAACAAGTACTGTGCCGGTGCTTGTGAAAAATACAATGAAACCGGCAGAGATCAAAGAAAAACTTGGCTGTACGCCGCTTGCGGATGCATGCATCGACGCGACAGAGAACGGATTGAAAAAATTATATGCAATCCCGGTCAAAGCAGATGTTGATGGAACGATCGGAGAGGTGACAAAAACCGGAGAGAGCAAGGGAACAGTCACAGCATCAGGAAAACCAAACAATGCTTACGATGTTGTAGTAAAAATCACAGCAACAGGAAAGGTGAACAAAGGATCATTTGCTTATTCCATTGATGGAGGTAATAACTTTTCGGATGAGTACACAATCCCGCTGGGTGGAACATTTGAACTTCCGGGCACCGGTATTACGCTTACATTTGCAGACAGCGGAGAAGAGGAAGAACCCTTTATGGAAGAGGATGCATTTTCTTTTAGCTCCACAGCTCCGACACTTAGCAATTCAAGTGTGCTCAAGGCAGTAGAGAGTTTGATCAGCTTTAATTCTGAGTTTGAGATCGTTCATATCGTCGGCACATCAGGAAAGACACTTTGGGCAGCACTTGCAGAGCAGGCGAAGGAATTTCTTGAAATTTATAAGAAACCGTGCATTTTCTTGTGCGAGGGCAGAAGCTGTGGCTCAGAAGAAAGCCGGGATGAATACCTTGCAGCAATGAAGACAGAACGGAAGGGAATCAACAGTTATTTTGTTAGCGTGGTGCTTTCCTACGGAGTGTACACAAGAAAGGATCTCCGCACACAGACAATTAATTTTGCTGGCATCGTTTCAGGATTGTTAGGTCAGGCAAAAGAAAGCTTATCTATTGGATGCGTGAAAGAATTTCCGATCAGCTGCTCTAAGCTGCAGAAACTTTTGCCGGAAGGAATTGAGGAATACGCAAAAGAACTGGATGCACTTGGTTATATCACCTTAAGACAGTATACCGGGAAAGAAGACTACTACGTGACGAATGCCAATGTACTCGCTGCTGACGGAAGCGATTTTCCTTATATTGAAAATGTCCGGGTGCTCAACCGTATTGTCAGGGAAGTAAGTAAAAAAGCAACGGATAATATCCAGGCGGAGATTGATCCGGATAATATCGAGGCAAGCATTAAACCGTTTGAGGCAGATCTTGGAATTGCTATTGATAATTGCATCAAAGATAAAATTATCAGTTCCGGATCGGTCACAATCGAAACGGAAAATGTAAACATCCTTGTGGATGAGACCTTAAATGTAAGTGTTGAATGGGTTCCGATGGGAACGGTAAGAAAGTTCAATCTTACATTTGCAGTTAATAATCCATATGGAGCTGGAGCAGAATAGGAGGTGCAGATAAATGGATCCATTGATCAATGGTAAAAGTTATGACTGGTCAAGTATCGATTTCCATATGACAGACATGAACAACGTGCAGATCCAGGAAGTTGATTACGGGGATGAACAGGGACTTGATCCTGTTTATGGGAAAGGCGGTAAGATCAGAGGATATGGGACTGGCAATCAGAAAAATACCTTTAAAATAACCTTACTCCGAGAAGATTATGACGAAATGTGCCGCGTAATTAAGGCAAGCGGATGTAAACATTTCTATGGATATATGATCCCAAAAGTCACTGTAAGCTATGCAGATGAGGGAGCCAAGACATCTACAGATGTTATCACACGGATTGTGTTTAATAAAAGAGATTTCAAAGGAGCACAGGGTGATACATCCTTAAAAGTAACAATCGAGGGTATGGCTATAGGTGGAATCAGCACGAATGGTCTTGAAGCATAATCATTATTTTTGACAAAAATCAGGAGGAAAACAAGATGGATAACGTTATGGAAGAACAGCTTATGAAAAGCAGACAGGATGCTGCTGTAACAGATGAGATGGAGAATCTCAGAAAAAAATATAAAGAAAAGGATGGCAGAATCTACGAGATCAGGACAACAATCCAGGAAGATGATGAAGAGGAAAAAGAATTTACATTTCTTTTCAGGAAACCGGGAACCGCATCCTATGAGAGATATGTCAAATTGTCGTCCAATTCTGCAGTGAAAGCATTAAAGACATTTGTTATGGATAACATCTGTGAAGAGCAGTATAAAAAACTTGGCGATGCGCTGGAAGAATATCCGGCAATGTGCATCAGCCTTGGAGAGAAGCTTCTCAACATGCTCGGGTTATCTAAGGATACAGCAGTAAAAAAGCTGTAGAGCAGGAAAAGGAAAGCATTAAAAGTAATTTTTTGGAATATGGAAGGCTGCTGATCAATATGTATCTTCCCGGAAAATTAATTCCGGAAAATATTTATGATATGCCTTTTGAGGATTTTTTAAAACTTTTAGCGATGGCAGAAATTGCAAGAGATTTAAGGATTGAAGATATAGAGGTGGGCGTAAATAAAGGATATGTGGAAGCACATCCAGATTCACAATGAAGGTTAAAAAGATGCCCGGGTTACTCATCGGGCATCTTTTAATATGAGGTGATAGAAGTATGGGAATGGATTCTGTTTATAAGTTGTCCGTTGTTCTCGGACTGACAGATAACATGACTGGAAACCTCTCAAGTGTGACGAATAAGGTGGCTGATAGTACTGAAAAACTGAACAAGGCATTTGGAAGTGTCCAAAAGGCTGGAGCTGTCATGGTGGGCGTAGGAACGGCACTGACAACGGCGTGCCTTGGTACTGTGCAATCTACATTTGATACACAGAATGCCCTTGGAGAACTTGCCTCTCTGGGAGTACAGGATCTTGATGCGGTAGAAAAGGCAGCAAAGAGCTTTTCTGACACGTGGGCAGGAACGACGAAAAGCGAATTTATTACTGCATCTTATGATATTAAATCAGGTATTGCATCGCTGACCGATGAAGGTGTGGCAAAGTTCACGGAACTTGCAGCCTTGACCGGTAAGGCAACAAAGTCCACAACAGAAGAGATGGGTTCTCTATTTGCGACTGGTTATGGTATTTACAAAGGTGCATATGAGGATATGTCAGATCTTGAATTTGGGGAGATGTTCTCAGCCGGTATTGCTACAGCGGTTAAGAACTATAAAACAGCAGGTTCGGAGATGGCAAGTGCAATCTCAATGTTAGGAGCCACAGCAACAAATAATAAGATATCCATGGAAGAGCAGCTGGCAATCTTAGGACAGCTTCAGACAACAATGAGCGGATCAGAAGCAGCCACGAAGTATAAATCATTTTTAAATACTGCAGCGAGTGCAGGAGAAAAGTTAGGTCTGTCATTTGTGGATGCAAATAATCAGCTTCTGACAACCCCGGAGATATTGCAGAAATTAAAGGATAAGTATGGAGATACCCTGGATGCGGTTGAGAAACAGGAGATCAAATCGGCATTTGGAACAGATGAAGCTGTTGCCATGATCGACCTTCTTTATAATGACATTGATGGACTGACAGGTGGAATTGACAACTTAGCATCCAGTATGAAGCAGGGTGTCAGTGTGACAAATGAAATGGCGAAGGCTATAGACAACACTCCGGAAAGGAAATTCGAAGTTTTAAGGCAGAAGATACATAACAATGCAGAGGAACTTGGAAAGAATCTTCTGCCAGTTGTAAATAACACACTTACAAAGGTAAATGATCTTATAGACAAAGGTTCTGAGTGGATCGCAAATAACCAGCAGACAGTGCAGAGCATTATGAATATAGCATTGCGGTTGGGAATTATGCTTGTCGTGATCGGTACAGTAGTAGGTGCGATCGGAACGATTGGAAAAGCGGTCTCCGGTGTCAGTGCAGCCATTAAGACAGCAAGGCTTGTCTGGCTGGCATTTAATACAGTATTTGCAGCAACTCCGATAGGATGGATTGTGATAGCGATTGTTGGATTGATAGCAGCATTTGTCCTGCTATGGAATAAATCTGAAGCGTTTCGAAATTTCTGGATTGGATTATTTGACCAGATCAAAGGAAGTGTCACACAGGCATGGGAAACATTACAACCAGCACTACAAAATGTCGGGCAGAAATTTATGGAACTTTATGAGGCAGCAAAGCCTATACTGGAGATTATTGCATTGATCGCAGGTGTTGTCGGTACATTTTTTGTTGCACAGTTTGTGGCAGGAATACAAGGGATGATTGCAGCCCTGACACCACTGACGAATGCCCTTTCGGATCTTATTTCATTTGCAACAAATATAATCAACATGTTTGTTGCTTTATTTACCGGGGATTTTACCGGGGCATGTGAGTTTGCAGATGCAGCGTTGCAGGATCTGGAAAATTTTTTCGAAAATTGTTTCGATGCGATTTTAGCATTTGCAGGTGGGTTCGCAGAAGGATTTTTAGGTGTTATCTGTGGGGCACTTCAAGCAGTTGGCATTGATATTTCTGTGGAGCAGCTGAAACAAAAATTCATGGACGGACTTACTGGTATATTATCCATGGTAAATGACAAAATGAACAGCGTGAAAGACAAGTTCAATGAGAAGATGGATGCTATACAGGAAAAGGTAAACAATGCGATCGAAAAGATAAAAAGCCTTTTCGGTATTGATTTTCCTACACCAAAAATCAAACTGCCACATATTAAGATCGATGGAAGCTTCAGCCTGAATCCACCAAGTGCACCAAAGATCAGTACCGATTGGTATGCGGAAGGCGGAATCATGACGAGACCAACGATATTTGGTGCAGCTGGTAACAAAATGCTTGGAGGAGGCGAAGCCGGTGCAGAGGCAATACTGCCATTATCTGCACTATGGAGTCATTTGAAAACATTTATCCATGAGGAGCTTGGTGGCAGCACTGAAGACAAGACAGAATCAAGAAGCATTGTGACGGAGCTTAGCAGAAGGGAAACACGAACTCTTGAGAGAAGTGAGAGATTAAGAACAGAAAAGGAATCGGATCATGAAAAGACAGAAAGTGGTAATCCAATTATTATTCAGCATCTGGAACTGAAACCGGATCTTACAAAGATAAAGGATATTGAGTTGTTACAGAAACTGATCAATGAACTTAAAGATGCACAGAACTCTAGCGATGATCCTAAACCGGCGACAACGTAAGAAGGAGGAAGAGCAGATGTTGTTAGTGCAGGAAAATATTGTAAAACTTGGAGGCGTTATCTTGTCTGGACAGTGTAAAAAAATCAGCATCGATGAGACAGCGACTATTGAAAACATCGAAGATGATAAGGGAAAGACCAAAGCAACACAGCCGACAGGATATGAAGCAGCAAAGATCAGTATTGATTTTATACTGGAAGATTCTACAGAAATGACACAGGATGAACAAATCACTGCCATGCAGAGGCTCTTTAAGGCTTACGGACAGACAAAAGCCAATCTTTTAGAAATTGTAAATGAAGATTGTGCTGCCAGAGGAATTTCCAAGGTTTATTTTAAAAAGCTTGGAACACAAAATGTAATTGCTGAAAGCAGAAGGACGGCAACGTTGGAATTAGTTGCTCCTGTGATTGCAGGAATAACCACTAAAACGGTCAGTGCTTCTGCTGGAAGCACTAAAAAGAAATCTTCCAGCAAAGCAAAAAAGAAGACAGAAAGTAAAACAACAAAGCAGGTGGAATTTCCTCTTACCAGAAAGAAACAGAATGCCAAGGCAAAACTGATGGCAAGGGATTTAATCTTATAGGAGTGAGCATGGGATATAAAAAGCTGATAAGTCCTGAATTTAAAATAAGTACTGAACACTATGAAATTATAAGTGGATGTGAAGTGGAGTGTTTTTCAAGCCGGGAGGCAAGATCAGATTGGTGCAGGGTGGAACTTGCAACTCAATATGAAGGAATCGTTTCTTATGAAGATAACGAGGAAGCAGTTGTTGAACTGGGATATGATGACGATTATGATACTTTGCTTTCAGGATATTGCCGTAAAAATGAAAATGATTCCTGGAAAGAAATTATGATCCGGGATGACATGATAAAGCTTGAACAGATTATGATAAAGGCAACTTTTATTGATTGCACTCCACAGGATGTAATCAGGTATATATTAACTCAAGCTGGTATAGATGATTATGTTTTGATAGAAAGTGAATATGGGAAAAAAGATACTTTTATCATTAACAGGCAGAATGGCATTAAAGCTATTATGGAGGTAAACAGTTCATGGGGAATTGAGAACGACTTTTTCTTTCGCAATAAGGTTTTCTATTGGGGCTGTTATCCAGAGCAGGATCTCGTATATGTGCTTACCGAGAGCGAAAATATCCTGTCACTACATAAGTATGGAAGTCTTTGGGAAATAGAAACTCTTGGAGTTCCGTGGATTCATCATAGCCAGATGATAGAGGTTGAACATTCAAAATTCACTGGAACAGTAAAAGTGGAAAAGACGATTGTAAGAAGTGATCCTAGTGGACAGACTAGGATGTATGTTTATTTTAAAGGTGGGTGAAAGATATGTCTGATATGTTAGAAACTTTCGTGCGTAAAGAAATCACAAATGAGATAAAAACAAATTATCCGCATATCCAGTATCCAGCCGGAATGTATGCAAGAATTGTGCAGGCAAAACAGGATGGCGAAAAATATATGTACACTCTCAAGATTCTTGACAAAACACTGAATGTAGATAATGACTTTCCGGAAATACCAAATGTCAGAAGCAGCATACAGATACAGAAAGATGATATTGTGGTTGTTCTTTTATTATATGGAGGAAGTGATGTGTTCATTCTTGGGAGGTGTGAAAGATGACCATTGTTGGAGAAAATAATACGGATATAATGCTTGATGCAAATGGTCAGCCTGTGGCGGACAGTTCTGGAGATTTTAAAACAGTTACCGGAGATGAATGCTGGGAGCAGGATCTTAGACTGGAAGCATATACTGAGCCGGGAGAATTATTTTACGAAGATGAAAATGGAGATGAAGCTTATGGATTTGGACTTCTGGATTTCAGCCATGCGGAAAATGATGAGTTTACACAGAAGGAAATAGAGCAGAGAGTAAAAAATAAATTGTCAAAGAGAACATATCTCGACCAGAGAAAAACAAGGCAGAAGATAAGCTTTGAGAACGGTGTGTTCCGGGATTATGTGGCTGTTTCAAAACAGGATGCTGTTGATGAGTATAATGTTGAACTCACAACAGAGGAAGTGGAGGTTGTAAGTGAATGATAGACAAAGAAACATTAAATAAAGTTTGTCCAGTTCCGGAAGAATCTGCTGTTATGAATGAAATAAAAACGGAATTGGATGAACAGGGATTCATCATTAACAATTTCAATAAGGGTGGTATTTTCTATATCATTATCAGAATATTTGTCATGATTTATGTTCAGCTGCTCAATCTGGCACAGACGATTATTAATAACGGATATATAAAACATGCAGAGGGGGACTGGCTGGAAATCAAAGCTGCAGATGTGGGTAAGGCGCGGAAAGAAGCAGTAAGGGCAAAGGGATATATAACGATTTATCGTGAAGATTATGTGAATGCACTGCAAATCACAAAGGGACATATCTTTAAAACAAAGCCGGATGTAAATGGCGTAGAACTTAAATATTACGTTACGGATGAAACCGTCATTCCTGCAGGAGAGCAGACAGGAAAAGTTTTAGTGGAAGCAGAGCAGACAGGAACAGCATATAATCTTCCAGCGGATAAGATCACAGTGTCCATGATCCATTTGGATGGAGTATCAAGTATCAATAATGAAGAAAACTGGTTATATGAAGAGGGTGCTGATATTGAAGATCTGGAGTCTTTAAGGGAAAGATGTCTGGAAGCATGGTCTGAACTGGCAGAACGCACAACAGCGAGTAAATTAAAGAGCGTGGCAAAAGCGGTGCCAGGAGTACTGGATGTGCAGATAGATGATCAGCATCCAAGAGGACAGGGAACAGCAGACATAATCATCACAAGTACTTCAGGCGCAGCCACACAGGAGCTTCTGAATAAAGTTGAGGCAGCAACAGAGTATTTAAAAAATAATTATGATAATTTTTTGTTTAAGTCATCTACGATCGTGAATGAAAATATCACGGTAACGATATTTATTGCCAAAGAAGCATCAACGCAGGGAGTGGCAGAGCAGGCAGAAAATGTGATTTTCAGCTATATGCAGATTGCAAGCAGGAAAGAACTGAACTGTTTATATCTGGATGATCTTAGGTATGCGCTGAAAGAAAGAATCAGTACATATAAACGTGCCGTGTTCTCAGCCCCGGATACAGATATAGAACTTGAAAAAGGAAAAGTTATCATGCCGGGGAAAATATCCGTGACCGTCACAAATGTTGGAGGTGCGTAAGATGGAGAAATTTGCTGATTTCATGTATTATCTGCTAACGTCCCCTTTTAAGCGGATAAAAAAGTCGCAGAATCAGTGGTACATGTTATTTCAGGTATTGGGATCATATATGGATCACGCAGGAGAAATCTTATTTGAGGCAAGAGAACAGACAATGCTTGCAACCTGCGATGCATCCATGCTCCAGAGCCATGCAGATGATCGCAGCATAGTGAGATATCCGGGAGAATCGGACGAGAATTACAGAAAAAGGATCGCTAATTATACTGAGGTATGCAGGCTGGGTGGAACTAATCAAGGAATGATTCTCGCAGTGAGAAAGCTTGGGTTTGATGATGCGGAAATCAAAACTGCAGTGGAGCTGACAGGTGTTGCAGATAGATGGGCAGAATTTTATGTGATTGTGCATCAGGATATTGATAAGGAATATCCGATAGGTTTTGATATTTTAAAAAGCGAGGTGCGGAAGGTCAAATATGTAACTGCTAAAGATAATTATAGATATCTGTTTTTAATAAAAATTATTACTCCGCCAGCAGAGCTGAAGCTTAAAAGTAAATCAGTAATTAAGATTGATAATTATAATTATTTGAGACTTGATGGTACATGGTCGTTAGATGGATCACAGACACTGGGTGCATCTTATAGAAAGTTTTTAGTGAAGCAAAGAAGCCGGATACAGTTTACTACACCGACCGGAAGAGTTGGAAGCATCAATCGTGTCGTAACACATAATGATTGGTGCCTCGATGGAACTTATTTATTAGATGGAACAAAAGAAATGGATGCATACAGATTTGAGGAGGAGATTGTATGAAGCAGGTAATTACAGAGGCAAAGAGAAAAAAGATTGCAAAGGCATTACATGATACCGGAACTATTTCCAAGATAAAATATATTGCAGTTGGATCAGGTGGCGTGGATGAGAATAATGAAGTATTAAGTCCAAGCGAGACAGCTACAGCATTAAAACATGAACTGCTTAGAAAAGAATATACATCCAGTCAGAAAATCAGCGATACATGCTATGAATACACGATTGTAATTGAAGCTAATGAACTGGTTGGCGAGTATATCAGTGAAATTGCATTAATCGACGAGGATAATGATATTATTGCAATCGCTAACTTCCTACCGAAAGGTAAAGACCAGATGGAAGATTCATTTGCTATTCAGGATATGTATTAAGGAGACTGTGGGTTATGGAGAAACGAATAGGAGGATTATTTTTCTCTGTTAATAACGATACTGGTGCAGTTGGCTTTTCTTTTGCAGTAGTTTATATACCTGAATATAAAGAAATACAAGCTGTGATGCAGATAGGAACATTGGAATTAGCAGTAGGATATGAGTTTTAATGAACATATATTAGGAGGATATTTATATGGCAAACTTAAATGTTAACCCGGAATATGATATTGATATGGAACAGCTCACACCAGAGACAAGAGCTCATGCAGATAGATTTAATGAGAGATATGGGCAGTTACTCGGAAATGATGCATTTTTAAAAGGAAAACTTGAAGAAGCAAACACAAGTATCGAGAGAGCAATGGCAGTTGCGCAGGGAAAATCAGCTGGACTTGTGTTTAACACATATGCTGAATTACTTACTTATATTGCCGTGCCAGCGAATGCAGAGAAGTTTCGCCTTGGAGATCAGTTTTTAATAAAGGCAACGGATGTACCAGACTATTGGTGGGATAATACCGTAACAACTGCACAGACGGATTCTGCTGGAAATGTGATATCTGGAAAAAACACGTCTGGTAAAGTTATTGGTGCTCTGGTAGAACTTGAGGCAAGAAAAATTGATTTGTCCAAGTATGATGTAAATGATGCGGCATTATTTAATAACATGTCTGATCAGTATAACTCTTCCAGAACATATGATGTTGGAGATATCTGCATTTATAATAATAATTTATATAAGTGTATTACAGCGGTGAAAGCCGCAGAGACATTCAATGCATCTAAGTGGAATAAGACATCATTGGCAGCACTGCATGCAGAGCAGGAGAAAAAAATTTCTGAGAATAATCAGCCACCGACTTATACAGAGGCAAGCAGTTTGAGTGCTTTGACGAGTGGTGAAAAATTATCAGTTGCATTTGGAAAGATTGCAAAAGCTGTGAGTACCTTGATCAGCCATATTAGTACGAAGGCAACAAGTTCTGTCTTGGGGCATGTGAAATTATCGGACAGTACATCAAGCACCAGTGCGGCAAGTACAGGGGTGGCGGCAACGCCAAAAGCTGTGAAAGCTGCTTATGATTTGGCAAATAGTCACACTAAAAAATTAGGAACCACTGATATATCTAGTATCGGTGATGGAACCGTTACCGGAGCAATAGCCGTAAATAAAGAAGCGATAGAGGAAGTAAACCAGAGTTTAACTAACTTAAATGATTCGAAGAAAACGTATCTTAGATTAGTCCTGCCAAACCTTGCGGCTGATGCAAAAACTGTCTGCGATTATATAAATAAAAATTATCTGCTGGGACAGTTATCTCCTGCATATACAGTCGAATTTGATATTATTGCAGCGAAGGTAGACTGGTTTTCTGGTACTTTGTCCACGGATTCGACTGCATTAGTAGCCGGAAGGACTGTTTGGGGGATTGTACAGCAACGATCCATATCAGCAGACAATAGCACAGTATATAAATACTTCGCAGCTGGAGAAGGAGGTGCTGGTTCAGTATCCCCTTTTAAATCATATGACCAAGGCTATGCGCAAGGCGTGACGGATGCGGATAACCGTGCTAATGCAAACAGCACTAATTACAAAACTGGGTATAATAATGGGTATAATGCCGGAAAATCTGATGGAGCATTAACAGGCGTGAGTGGTTGCTGCATTGCAGGATGGCGGTCAATTGATGCTTATAGTAATAATCAATGGGTAAGCGGCTGGACTGGTGTTAATCCTAATTATTTTACAGTAAACGGTTATGGCATAGTTCCGAAACGTAACTTTACAGCAACCGTCTACTGGCAGGGATATAATAAACGTGACATTGATTTTTACTCAAATGGCGTCATGGGACATAGAGATAATGGTACTAGCATGAATGGTGTCAAAATGAATTTTTACGCTGGCACGCAATGCGGCTTTAAAACTAATGATAGTGGCGGCGGATCGTTAGGAGCTGGTTTTATTGTTCTTAATTAATCCCCATTTTATAAGAAAAAGCTGATATTAACTAAATCTCCACCATTCATTAGAACCGTATTTAATATATGTTCTTACGCCAGTAGTGTCAACTTCATAACGTACATGTACCCACCCCATATTAAAAATCATATAACCAATAAGGCTATTATCAATTAAAAATCCAACAGAGTAATCATCTCTAGGTATTTGCAAAAATTCATTAAAGAAATGTACAGTACACTTATTTAGAAGGACTTTAGCTACTACATTATATAAAAAGTGTATGGCTTTAAAAGATATAGCAAAAATATTAGGCAATTCTGTAGATACTTTAGAGAAATACTATATAATTATTGACGATTACGATATCGAAAGTAGTTATAAAAAATGTGTTGCTTAATATATAAATTCTTATTAATTTTGACACAAAAAATGTAAATAGGTTTTCTTAAAATACTTCCCGAAAACACACTGAAATTTGTGTCACAAAAAATGAGAATTTGTGTCAAAAATTTTGCGCAGCTACACTCGGATCGCGTACCTGTTATCCAATTATGCAGAGGGAGTGTGGAAACACAAGGAGTCTTATGAAAAATACCTTGAGAAAAAGGAAACTCATTTTTCATTAGTCGATAATCAGTGCATTAAGTTGATGGGCTACGAAATGTACAGAAAAGCATTTGAGAATCTTGAAAGGATGCTTGCAGATCCTGAACCATATTCAGAAAAGGTCTGGCAGGGAAAAATTTATGAAATAATATGTGTGCTTTATCCTAAGTACATAGCCAGTTTCCGAGAAATTGAGATTGGAAATGATGGTCATCATTCGAAAAAACCGGATTTTATACTGGTAGATTCTTCTGGATTTGTTGATCTTCTGGAAATAAAAAAGCCTAATAACCAAAAAGTTGTTTCATCCACGGAATATAGAAATAATTATGTGGCTGGAAGAGATTTAGAAGGGGCGATAGTTCAGATAGAGAAGTATGTATACATTTTAAATCATGAAGGAGAGGTGCGTGCAAAAAAAATACGAGATAAAATTGCAGGTGATCTTCCGGCAGGATTAGAAATTAAAGTAGTGAATCCACAGGGAATTTTGCTTTTGGGAAGGAGCAGGGGATTGACAAAGGAACAGCTTTTTGATTTCGAAATAATAAAAAGACAACATAAGAATATTGTAGATATTATGACATATGATGATCTGCTAAATCGATTGAAAAATATTTTGAAGCAGATGGAGGCAGATTCAAATTGTATATAGATAGAACTGGAAAAGGAGCCCTCGTCAAAGCTCCTTTTTGGCTGCGAGCAGAGTCTTTGTTGCTGCATTTTCACCCTTTAATTGGATATAGCCTACGATCATATGATAAAAATATTGTTTCTCATCAGGAGTAAGTTTTACAAGCTGTGCCCGGATATCTGTCATAATTTCATCATCTCTGGTGGAAATATCATCAGATACAACATAATCCACACTTGCGTGTAAAGCATTGCATAATGCAATAGTCGTTTCTAAACTTGGGGTACGGTCACCACGCTCAATCTGTCCGATGTAATTAGTTGAAACATCAACGGCTTCGGCTAAGCGAGCCTGAGATAAACAATTGTTGATTCGTAAACGTCGTATTTTCTTTCCTAAAGAATCTGGTTGCATGATGCCTTCTCCTTTTCAATACAGTCAATCTTATATGTTTATAATATATATTATATCCATTATATTAATGCAATTAAATTACCGAGAAAACACACAACATGTTTGCTGAAAGATGACAAATAGTGCAAAACTTGAATTTGTAAAATAAATAGGAGAGCAACGGAGATGTTGTAAAATCTAAAATGAAAATTATGAGTGAAGTAGATTATATTATGATGCTAAACGCTACTGAATGTTCAAACAATCATGATGAATATGTATATTTAATATAACAAACTAAAAGTGTGAAATGTATTTACAAATAGCTTGCGTAATGGGAGAATTTGGGGTATCATGAGGGTAAGAAAAAAGTGAAGGATAATCATATATTATCTTTTAAAAATTGGAGCGGATGATAAGAAATTATTTGCCCAATGTAGTTACAAAAATCAATAGATAAAATAGCAATTGCTAGGAGAAAAAGATGAAATTAGTAATAATATTAAATGTAAATCCAGAGAAAAATAATAATACAAAAATCAGTAATAATAGAGAATTTACTCGTCGTGAATTAAAAAAGTTATTATCAGATGGTTTTTCAGGCTTCATTGACAACATTATTTTTTATGACAATTTTGAGCAATTCAAAGAAAATGTGTCTTATCATTTAGATGATTTTGTCTTAAATTTTGATTTTGGATTTAAATCTAGAATTAGAAATATGAAAGTACCTGCTTTTTGCGAAAATTATAATATCAAATATTTCAATCCTGATCCATATGTTCAAGTAATATGTCAAGATAAATATATAACAAAAAAATTTGCTGAAAACTTTGAAATAAAAACTCCGAAAAGTTTACTTGTATTTTCACATTCTTATAATAGAGAACTCCTAAACAAGTTCAATTATCCAATAATCATTAAGCCTAATTATGAATCTGAATCAATTGGCATTACCCAAAACTCCATAGTTTCTAATATAGCTCAAGCTGATCAACTTATTAATCAATTACTTATAAGTTTTGATGGTGTACTTATAGAAGAATATATTGATGGTAATGAAATTGCAATTACACTATTCGGAAATAAGAACGATTTATTTTTCGAAGAAGTTGAACTTTTACTTCCATCTGGAAATAATTATACATATAAGGCTTATACTTCTGAAATAAAACAACGTATTGAAATTGAAATAAAAAAAAGTTGTTATTTGACTGAAGAAGATGCCAATCATATAAGGCATCTTTATTATAATTTGTCGCCTAATAAATTAATAAGAATTGATGGTAGAATAAAAAATTCTGAATTCTATTTAATTGAAATCAATGCAAATCCCGGACTATATCTTGAATCAGTTGTTCCTAAGACATTTAAAATTAACGGCTATAGTTACGATGAAATGTTAAAAAAACTATTTGAGCATATCAAAAAAATGTAACAAGCTTTCTATGATAATAAGAGATTATTTTCAATCTTTTATTATCATAGAAATATTTTAATATATATAGAAAGAAGTTTTCACACTCAATTATCTAAATAATTAATACAACTTGGTAATTTCCAAGAAGTTTCATATATTAATTTATATTTATAAACACCATCATACCTAATGTTTTCTAGTAACAATTTATTTTTATAAAATTCACTTTTTTCAAAATTAAACATTTTTAGATAATAATGATATAAGTTATAATGTATCTTATCAACGAATCGTTTGAAATCCGTATGGTTAAGCGTTTCCTCTAACTCTGAGACAATTTTTTGACATTCCAAACTTGATATGTTATCGCATAAAATATAATAAACAAGTAAATTATTATTAATAGCAAATTGATCATATTCATCATATGCAGTTATTTTTGCATTGTTTAATAATATCGGAATATCTTCATCTATTTGTTGACTATGAAATTTGATGGTAGCCTCATTATGAAGAATCATATGATTATATATTAAATTGTTTCCTAAAAAAGATCTGGCATCTAATAATGAATTCTCCGCCAATTCACGTTGTTGCGTCAACGCATATAAATATGAAAGATATATTGCATGTAAACCACAAAATTCATTATCATTTGTCCGATAAAATTCCTTTGTTATTGATTCAACAACTGATAGACGCATCTTAAAGTCATTATAGAAAACATTAGACAATCTAATTAGATAAGGGTAAAGTGGTTCATGTATATACGATTTTAATTCATTAAAAATAGCAAAAGCATCATCTCGTTCATCTAATTGAATTAAATTCATTATAAGTATTAAGGAAAGATTAAAGTAAGTTGAAGATTTTTTATCTATTTCTTTTATTATTGAATTTATGTAGTTCTTTGATTGCTTGAAATCTTCACATCGATTTAACACTAAAGCTTTAAAAAATATAACCCCATCATCCACACGACTTGTTAAATTAATAAAATGCAAAGCTTCGTAATAGAGATTAGCATCATATGCTATTTTGGCAAAAATAATTGCATTTTTATTATCGCTTCTATATAATTCTTGACGTTTTGTATCAAATTTTTTGAAATAATCAATTCGTTCAGCTTGTGTGTTAAAATTTTTTAATCTTTGGCTAATCATTGAAAGCAAAGATTTTATTTGAAAAAATTGTTTGCTATTTAAGTAATATTCGACTAGTATATCAACATATCTATTGTTATAATTTTGTGTCAACTTTGTATTTAAATTTTTAATAAGACCAGAAGCAACCGCATATTTCAAAGGAATCATAAACTCTTTTTCAATTATTATTTTATAAACAAAAGGTTGAAGTAACAAATAACCGCAGTTTTTTTCTATTAATTTTTTTTCAAAAAGATAATCGACGTCTGCCATACAAAACGAATCATTTAATTCATTTATCACATCTCTTATTTCAGTAAGGCTCAATTTTCCATTGGCATAACAAATTAAAATAAGCAAAATCTTTTGTTTTTCTGATAGATTTTGGATAATTTCTTTTATGCTTCTTATTTTAGTCGAGGCATCTTTTTGAAATCTATCATTAAAATCTTTGAGAATACTTAAAATTTCCGACAGATCTCCTTTTTCAATACTTTCTTTGAGAATACTTGAATCAATATTGTCAGCTTTCAATTCCAATTCATATAATAATTGTTGAATATAAATTTTTATATGGTCATTGGATAATTTATTTAATGGATACTTTTTGAAAAAAACTCTATGACAATTATGCAGATATTGTTCTATTCTTAAACTATTTTTATCATTGTCACTTTCAAATATAAAAACACAACTTTCTGATGCTGTGATTAGTTTACTTAATAAATCAAGAGAACCAGAGTCGATAGTTGAAGCGTGATGAAAAATAACATGCATGTGCTGTTCAGAAAATACATATTTAGCATATTCGAATAGATTTTCTATTTGCGCTTTTAATATAGAATTTTCATACGGAATAGGACTATCAATTAATGAAGAAAATTCTACATTAACTTTTTGCTTCTTAGCTAATACTTGTCCAAAAATTGCTGTAATTTTTAATAATAACTGAATTGCTTTAGCATTATTAGTTTTTTTACTGTAGAAAGTTTTAAAATCATCATATCCATATTCACAACTAATTTTGTCCAATTCTAAGACTAATCTTTTGAATATCGAAAGTTCCTCGGTATTATTTGTTTGAAAAATATCTACTGGAAAAAGCAAAAAAAAATTTGAGACTTCTCTGATAAATTCTGATTTTCCTATTCCATGCTCTGCTTCTATGATATAAACTTGACTTATATTATTTTCTCTATATTTTTCATAATTGCTTTTAAAAGAATTAAGTTCTGCTTTTCGGTTAATAAAATACATTTTTTTCTCCTAGCAATTGCTATTTTATCTATTGATTTTTGTAACTACATTGGGCAAATAATTTCTTATCATCCGCTCCAATTTTTAAAAGATAATATATGATTATCTATCACTCCTTCCCTCCAATCCGTTTTTCCCTCAAATGCAAAATCCATTTCTCGGATGTTTTGTCGTTAGTATCATTTTTTGTTTGGCGAGCGTGACATGTGTATAAATCTGGGTCGTAGTAATAGAACTGTGTCCTAACATTTCCTGTATGTACCGGATATCGACATCTGCATCAAGCAGGGAGCTGGCAAAGGTATGACGGAACATGTGAGGCGTAATGTGCTGATCGATACCGGCGAGAGAGGCATACTTTTGGATCATTCTTCGGACACTCTGATCGGATAAAGGTTTTCCAGACTGATTTGCAAAAAAATGACCACAGTTTTCTATTTCTTTGGAAAAAGTGTTTTTGTATTCATTTAAAGTTTTTAGCACGTTATCGTTTCCAATCTGCAGTTTACGTTCTTTAGAGCCTTTTCCATAAATCAGGACAAAATTGTCATTCAGGTTGACATCGCAGGATTTTAAACTGCACAGTTCGGAAATGCGGATTCCGGTGGCAAAGAGCAGTTCAATTACGGCAGCGTCACGCAGAGCATTTTTTTGCTGGTAAGATGTGGTTGCAAGCTGCCGCTGGTTGTATATTGTAGAGAGAAAAAGTTCTAATGTCTGTAACGGAATGGTTTTTGGGAGAATAACAGGTTCCCGGAAGCGGATCTGGATTTTGTCAAAGGGATTTCTTTCGATAAATTCATAAAATTCGCAATAGTGGAAAAATGCTTTGAGGGATGCAATTTTTCTTTTGGCAGTTTTAGGCTTGTAGATGGAATGCAGATGTGCAATATAGGATTCTATCTGCCTGGAGGTGACGTCGTATAAGGAAGTCTCGGCAGGCATTGTGGAAGCAAATTGTGTGAGATCAATTTTATAGGCGCGAATTGTTTTGTCGTCTAAGCACTTTTGTGATTTGCAAAATGCAAGATAGTTTGTGATCTGGGTATCGTGTAATTTCATGGTATGTGTTCCTCGCTTTTTATTTTTATCTTAGCAGAGGAAAAGTGGCTTGCTGAAAAGAAGAAAAGAAAATTTTTGAAAAGGCAAATTTATTTTCGGTTAAAAATCATTGACAATGTAGAATAAGCGTGTATAATAACCAATGCAGCCAAAAATGCAAACAATTTGCAAATGCATACAAAATGCAAAAACAAATAACTTGCAATTTGAACAAATCAAGATTAAAACAACCAAATGCAGGAGGCGTTTGTTATGTTACACATTTTAGAACATACATTATTACACACAATCGAGGACAGCGTGAAGCTGCTTCCTTTTCTGTTTTTCACTTATTTATTAATGGAGCTGTTAGAGCACACGACAGGCGGAAAAGTGCAGAACAAGATTAAAAATGCAGGGAAAGTCGGACCGCTGTGGGGTGGACTTCTTGGAATTATGCCGCAATGTGGTTTCTCGGCAGCAGCGTCCAGCCTTTATGCCGGACGAGTCATTACGGTTGGAACGCTGCTTGCGGTATTTTTATCTACGTCGGACGAGATGCTTCCGATTTTTATTTCCGAGGCGGTCGCACCGGCAACAATCGTAAAAATTCTCGCAGCAAAAGTCTGCATTGCGATTATTTCAGGATTTCTTGCAGAGCTGGTTTATGTGAATGTTTTCAAAAAGAAAGAAAAAGACATGGATATTCATGTGGTCTGTGAGGAAGAACATTGCAGTTGTGAGGACGGCGTTTTAAAATCTGCGCTGAAACATACTTTGAAAATTTTTGTATACATTTTGCTTATCACATTTATATTGACATTGGTGATTGAAATGATCGGAGAAGATCATCTTGCGGTGGTATTTCAGGACATTCCGGTGGTGGGAGAGATGATCGCAGCACTTGTGGGATTAATCCCAAACTGTGCATCCTCCGTGGTGATCACGGAACTGTATCTGAGCGGGATTATCGGAGCCGGGGCGATGATGTCAGGACTTTTGGTAAATGCCGGAGTTGGACTTTTGGTTTTGTTCCGTTTGAACCGCAATTGGAAGCAGAACGCTGGAATTATGGCAGCACTTTATGGATTCGGTGTTGTCTGGGGCGTGATCATTGAGTTACTTGGGATTGTATTTTAACAGATGTAGATGAATAATTGATACGCGGAAGTATGAAATTAAGAGGAAAGAGTTAAAAATTGTATCTGCTACAGTGAAAGCATATACAGAGAAAGAAAAGAGATGAAAAAATGGCAGGAAATGGTTATGCAACGACCAGCAGAAAGAAAATTTTAGAATATCTCATGGCAAACAGCGACCGCACAGTGACGGTGACGGACATTGACCAGTATTTGAAAAAACACGATAACGAGGTGAACATCACAACGATTTACCGTTACCTGGATAAACTTGCCAAAGAGGGAACTGTCATGAAATATGTGGCAGAGAAGGGGAGCCAGGCGGTGTATCAGTACGTGGAGATGGGACATCACTGTGAGGAACATCTTCATTTAAAATGTGTTTCCTGTGGCTGTATTATTCATTTGGAATGTGCGTTTATGCAGGAAATATCGGAACATATTTTAGAAGACCATGGATTTAAACTGCAGTGTAAAAATTCCATTATTTATGGACTTTGCAGGGAATGCAGGGAAAAACAGGACAGGGAATAATACTGCTATAGGATTTCCCTATAATCGGCTCATGGTTTTATGGATTAACACTTTTTCGATTGATTTGATATGATAATTCCAACAGCAGAACCTGAGAAAAACAGACAGGCAAAAAGAATGAAAACATAGAAAAAGGAGGGAAAAACACATGAGCACATTAAAAGAGAGAAAATTAAAATTTGAGACATTACAGTTACACGTTGGACAGGAAGAACCGGATCCGGTGACCGATGCAAGAGCAGTTCCGATTTACCAGACATCTTCCTACGTATTCCACAATTCAAAGCATGCAGCAGACCGTTTCGGTTTGCGTGACGCAGGAAATATTTACGGAAGACTGACCAATCCGACAGAGGATATTTTTGAACAGCGTATTGCAGCATTAGAGGGCGGCGTGGCAGCGCTTGCAGTCGGTTCCGGTGCAGCAGCCGTTACATACACGATTGAAAACCTTGCACAGGCAGGTGATCATATCGTATCTGCAAAAAATATTTACGGCGGCACTTATAATTTGCTGGCACATACATTAGTAGATTTTGGCGTTACGACCACGTTTGTTGATCCTTTTAACTTAGAGGAAGTAGAAGGCGCTATCAAGGACAATACAAAAGCAGTTTACATTGAGACACTTGGCAATCCAAACTCTGAAGTAGTGGATATCGAAGCACTCGCAGAGATCGCACACAAACATAAAATTCCACTTGTCATCGACAATACGTTCGGCACGCCATATCTGATCCGTCCAATCGAGTACGGCGCAGATATCGTGGTTCATTCCGCAACCAAATTCATTGGTGGACACGGAACCACAATCGGTGGTGTCATCATTGACGGTGGAAAATTTGACTGGGCTGCATCCGGAAAATTCCCACAGCTCACGGAACCAAACCCAAGCTATCATGGCGTCAGCTTCGCAGCGGCAGCAGGACCGGCAGCATTCGTGACAAGAATCCGTGCTATTTTATTAAGGGATACCGGAGCAACACTTTCTCCAATCCATGCATTTATCTTTTTACAGGGCTTAGAGACATTATCCTTAAGAGTCGAGCGTCATGTGGAAAATGCATTAAAGGTTGTGGAGTTTTTAGAGAAACAGCCACTGGTTGAAAAAGTAAATCATCCATCCGTTTCCGAAGATCCGGAGCAGCAGAGATTATACAAAAAATATTTCCCGAACGGCGGCGGTTCCATTTTTACATTTGAAATCAAAGGAGATGACAAAAAAGCGCAGGAGTTTATCGATCATTTACAGTTATTCTCCTTACTTGCCAATGTAGCAGATGTAAAATCCCTTGTCATCCATCCGGCATCTACCACACATGCGGAATTAAATGAGGCGGAACAGGCAGAGCAGGGAATCAAGCCAAACACCATCCGTCTTTCCATCGGTACAGAAAATATCGACGATATCCTCTATGATCTGCAGGAAGCGTTTGACGCAGTAAAATAATAACCGGCCATTTTGAATATTCATTTCTTAATAAAAAAGGACTGCGCATAGAAATATGCAGCAGTTCTTTTTGTGCTGTCGGATAAAAAATAACGAAAATTTTTTGCTCCCTATTTCGAAAAAGATGTTTACGTTTGTCGAATGAAGTATTATCATAGAGATAGATTTGTGCATTGTAATAAAAATGAAAATATTTGATTACAGAGCTGCTATTTTTTATGTAAAGGGGCATAGGAATATGAAATTTACCAGAAAAGATTTACCACCGGATCAAATGAAACGTGCCAACATCACGACGTGTCTTACCGTTACAATGGCATATGTTTTTTATATTTTGATCATGCTCACATCGGATCGGACAACGCTTGAGAAAATAATATTTGTTTCATTTTATGTGATCTGGTATGCGCTGACAGCCATTTTTGTGGCAAAGAATATTTATGAAAGAAAAGCGGAACTGTTTATAGCAGTTGGATTTTGTATCGGATTTGGAATTATTTCTTATTTACAGAACCCAACAGTTATGATGCTGATTTTCCCGGTTTTGCTTTCATTGTCTGTATATTTGAACGAATTTCTGATCATGTGGGGAGCGGGTGCAACCTTAGTATTTATTATTACCAAGATGGCCCAGATCCTTGTAAATAATCCGGCGGACAAGGCAGAACAGTTGAATACGGTTTTTCTCGTATGTATCTGCCTGATCATGTGTGTGTTTGGCGGATGTAAGGCGATCAGGCGTCTGATCGAGTTTTCCAATGAGGAGACGAACGCAGTAAAAGTAAAAGCAGAGAAGCAGTTACAGGTAGCAAAAGAAGTTGAGACTATCGTAAACGATGTGGATGCGCAGTTTAAGCAGGTCAGAAAAGATTTATCCCAGATATCCAGCACGATCGACAATACGCAGATCGCAATCGGAATCATTGCAAATGGCGCTGACAGTTCAGCAACACAGACACAGACGCAGTCAGAAAAAACAAATGAGATCCAGGAGCGTTTAGAGCACACCAATCAGACGGCAGCAGGAGCTTTGGAGACAACGGAGAAGCTGCGGGGGGTCATTGAAACTGGCAAGAATGAGTCGGATGAACTGGCAAGACAGTCCGTGATCGTAGATCAGTCCACAGAGCAGATTTCCCAGACCATTGAGAAACTGGTGGAACATGTTGGAAAAGTATCCGGAATCACAGATGCAATTTTAAATATTTCCAGCCAGACAAACCTGTTGGCACTGAACGCTTCAATCGAGGCTGCCCGAGCAGGAGATGCCGGAAAAGGTTTTGCCGTTGTTGCAGAGGAAATCCGCCAGCTGGCAGAAATGACCAAGGTATCAACGGAGCAGATCACACAGATCATGAATGAACTGACTGCTATCACAAAGGATACACAGACCGAACTTAAGAATGCGGTAGACAGTATCGATGTGCAGCGTGAAAAGGTAAAAACGGTACATGAAAGCTTTATAACCGTTGAGGAAGATGTGAAATCTTTAGTAGGAGATATGACGACGGTAAGCGATGAGGTATCTGCCGTTCTAAGTGCCAATGAAGTGATCGTAGACGGAATCTCTACTTTGTCAGGAATCACGCAGGAGATTTCTGCAAGCACTTCCGCAAGCAGAACGGATATGGATGGTCTGCATGACAGTGTAAGCAATTTTTCAACAGCTGTCGATCATACATTCGAAGCATTGGAGAATCTGAAGGCGATTGCAGCAATTGATGAAGAATAGAAAAATAGAGAGAACAGAGAGAGGACTGCCTTGTGCAGTCCTTTTTGAGCCTAAAAAATGGAAGTACCCTGTTGAGGGAAAGTAGTAATGCGCCGCAGGGATGCGCAGAAAAAGATTGCAATATGGAATTAAATCGTATAGTATATAGTAAGTAATTGCAAATTAAATTTATAGTTTATATAGTTATGGAATGATTCAGGAGGAAAAGAAAATGAATGCAAAACAACTGACCGCAGCAGAGACAATTGTGATGAAGTGTATCTGGGACGCAGACCATGAGATGTCACTGGCAGAGATTGTAAAGAATGCAAATGAGGGATACGGAAAAGAGTGGAAGCCACAGACGGTATCCACATACCTTGCAAAACTCTGTATCAAAAATTATATCCAGATGAAACGAGCCGGAAGAACGATCACCTATGAAATACTCATCACGGAAGAGGACTACAAGAGTGAGCAGGCGAGGGAGTTTGTCGCATTCTGGAATAATGGTTCGCTCAAGCAGTTTATCACCGCTTTTTATAAGGATGAACCGGCTTCCAAAGACGAGATTGAGGAACTTCGGAATGCTATTGAGGAACTGGAAGAGTAGTTTTGGGGTGAAAGAGGTTTATTCTTTTTGATAAAGAGCATATGACACATGAGGAAAGAGAAATATTTCTTGCGCTGATTCGGGAGAAAATGCCACAGGTAAAAGTTCATGAGAAAGAAAGGAAAAACAATTGAAAAACATATATCGAACCAGAGCATTTGTGGAATTATTTTATAGAGTAAGGGATTTTCGCTACATGGCATTATACAGAGTTTTTGTCGTTGCCATACTATTTCTTTTTACATGTATGCTTCGAGTGAAATCCACTGAACTAATGATACAAAATATGTGTGTGGTTGTGGCAGCATTTATTGCGCCGACATGGTTGATTGTTCATAACTGCAGGATTGCGGCAATGCGTTTATGCAAAAAGTATAAGATGGAAAATGAATTTGGTAAAGTAAATTTTTTGCCTGATAGTGTAGAAATTAACGATTTTGATGTAGAAAGCAGGATTGTGGGGTATGAATCAATCAGTAACTATTACAAATTGAAACACTATTATTTTTTCCTGATAATTACAAACGAAGTGATTCCCATTTTTGTCGATAAAAAATCATTAACGAATGAAGAAATGGAGAAATTAGAACTTCTGGTGCAACAGAAAATGCCACAGTTGAAGAATCAGACTGCAAAAACGATAAAACAGAGATTTGCTTTTTATAATCTTCATTCTCAAGGAGACTTGTATGGTATGTGAAACGCTGATAAATAAAAAATTAATGTACAGATTGTATGCTGCCAGCCGTTTGACGAAAATATGCGTGCTCTTATTATTGATTTTGGTTAAACAGATGTTAGATATGGCATCTATAGAGTCAAATAAGAGTTCTTCATTCTTTCTCATAGGATTGAGCATTTGGGCAATCGTGGAGATTGTGGTGTATTTCGTTGATCAGAGGAGAGAAGCAGTCTGCATTTTGAAACAATATGATGTAAAGCAGTTTCGTCAGGTGGTATCTTTTGAAAAAGAAGTGATCAGAGTGACAAACGTAATCAATGATACAAATTTTGAAATTCCTTATGGCGAGATCAAAAAATTACGAAAGAAAAAGTATCTTCTTATTTTTCAGACAAAGGACCAACATATTATTATTCTTGACAAATTGCAAATGTCAATTGCGCAGCAGGATGAACTGCTTCGGATCATTCACAAAAAAATGCCGTGGCTGCGAGCCAGAGGATTAGCATAGTTTCAGGTTGGGAAAAGGAGTGAGGAATAAAATGGAGTTTGAATGCACAATTAATCGAAAAAGCGCAAAGGAAATATATAAAAAGACCGGGAAGAACGTTGGTATAACAATTATAAAAATCATTTTCTGTTTTCTGGCGATATGTCTGTTTCTTTTTTTGCTGATAAAAGATATTGCGATGATCTTACTGTTGGCAGGTTCCTTGATAGCAACGGTGATATTTTTAATCATTTATTATCAAAGACAACTTAATATGATCTGTCCCAAAAAGAAAGACGGCAGTAGTGAATACCTCCAAAAAGTGGCATTTCTCGAAGATGAAATTGCGGTATCAGGAGATTTGAATAATATTGTTTGTAAGATTGCATACAAAAGAATCAAAAAATATTATTCCAGCCAGCATTATTATATTTTTAAAACCAGAGGCGGATTACTCTTTTGTGTAGAAAAAAGCAAAATTTCGCCAGCAGACAGAGAAAAACTTGCAGAACTTTTCAGAACAAAAATGCCACAGTTAAAAATACCGTGGGAGTTGCAGCAAAGTATATATGGACGTTAGAAAATAAAAAAATATTCTGAATTTACAGAAATAGTCTGAAGAGGTACTGATTGAAGTTGTCCGGGAAAAAATGTCACAGGTGAAGTTACCAAAATAACGGTCAGGATGTGTTGAAAATGGAATTAAAAAAAGAAGCAATTCGTATAGTATAAAATATAAAATGAAAAATTAAATTTTGGGTTTATAAAACAAAGATTTAGGAGAAAATGAATGCAAACGAGGAATATGGAAAAGAGTGAAAACAATCATCAGTTTAAAATAATTTTTAATTACGATATATTTGATAAATATTTTTCAAAATTATTTCCGTGGTATAATGCAGTATACGGTGCAACAGCAGGTGTTGCGATTATTTTTGCAGTGATTTTCTGGATCAATGACATGATAGGGCTGGCAATTGAAATATTGGGAGGCGGAATATTAATGATTGTTGTCTTGTATATAGCAAAAAAGAAGGTCTGTAAATTGACGATAGAAAGGCTTAAAGATACAAATGGCGGCAGAGAAATCACTGGAAGCTGCATATTTACGAAAGATTATTTGATATATCAAAGAGACTTCGAACATGAAAAGAAAATTTCCTATGATTCATTTCAAAAATTTTATGATTTGAAAGAGGTTTATCTTTTAAGGACAAAACTATATATGTCCATAAGCAAAGCGCAGGAACAGGCGGATCATTTAGGGTTTATCTTCATTGATAAAGAGCATATGACACATGAGGAAAGAGAAATATTTCTTGCGCTGATTCGGGAGAAGATGCCACAGATAAGAAACGGTAATAGATAATATTTGTAACTATAAAATTAAATAAAGAAGAACAGCCAATTATCATTGTGATGTGCAATCCCTGCTGTAACCATTTTACATAGGTTCCTGTTTCTCCTTTTTTTACTACCATAATTTTTCTCCTTTATGTGTGATATTTGATTTGCAAATCACTTATTAAGAAGCATATAGTTTGAGGAATAGAAAACAGAAAGGGAATTTTTTATTTGTAAGTATCAAGCTGTACCAATAATTGAAGATTCGCGTTTTCATATTCATTGAAAACAGAGGAATCAAAAGTTTCCGAGTCGAATTCCGGTAAATACCAGAGCTGGCTCAAAAAATAAGCATTTAAGTCCTGATTTTTAAAAATGTATCCGTGTCTGGCATAGATTTCATTTTTTGCCAGATGAATGATTAACGGAGGGACATTGCTAAAGTCGGAAGCCTGATAATATCTTGTATCTGTAGCATAAATCGGGTAAATATTCATGGAAATATCCCGGACTTCCATTACATTTTCCATATATCGGACATACTCCGGGTAAAAGGAGCAGTAGTCGTGATAGGTGTTCCTTTTTTGGAGTTCTTCCAAAATCTGGCTTTCGTCCCAGTCATCGCTGTATTTCTGCAAAGATTGTTCCGGTAAATCGTTTTCTTCTGAAGAGGAGGCAGTTTCACTGGTTTCTGTTATCGCTTCATCCATTTATTCTTCTGTTGATCCATAGTTGTTGTATTTTTCATAGTCAGATGTCTGGGTATCTGTCTCGGTGTCAGATGTTATATTTTCTGATAAAAGATCGTTTTTCGTATCAGCCGTATGACCGCAGGCAGCAATCAATATGCAGCATGGTAATAAGATGCAAACTAAAAATTTTTTTCTCATGGTTAATTTCTCCCTTAATTTAACGTATAGGTTGCTGTGCTTTATAGAAATTCTTTTTCATAAAGTTGTTAAAATACAGATGTTATCTTATCACATTTAGCTTTGGTCGTATATAGTTTTGAAAGAATAAAAAACTAAAAATATAGTTAATACTTTCTTGCATAAAAAAATAAAATACTGTAAACTGAAAATATAGTTTACAGATTTAAACATCATACACATTATCTTTAGCATATAGGAATATCTGGTTAAGTGGAAGATTAGTATAGGGGGAAAGCAGTATGAGCAGTAAAATCAAACAGTACTTTGCAAATAAAGAGAATCGTATCAAGTGCGGCATCACAGGCGGAACGATTGCATTGGCGGTCATTATTTTTGTAGGAATGGTGTTTATGGAGGAAAATGAAACTCAAAATAATTCCATCGAAACTGTTTCACAGACGGAAAGTGACACGCAGACAGAAGAAGAGACAGGATATTCTTTCGACGCGGGCGATCTTTACGATATGCGGCTGGATGCACAGACAATCGAAGATTATTATATGAAATCCTGTGGCGACCAGTTCAATCTGTACACGATCGATGAGGATGGTGTGCTCTGGGGAAGTGGGCATAATGAGTATGCGCAGATTGGACTTGGGTATGCGGACGAGGAATTTCATGAGCAAAAAAGTAAAATCGCGGAACATGTTGTGCATGTGGACTATTCCCAGAAAGACTTTGTTGTCTATCTGACGGAGGAAGGGAAACTTTATGGTCTTGGAAATGATTCTACCTATATGTTATTGCAGCATACAGAAATGCCAGTGGAAGATTTGGCATATCCGACAAAACGGTATGTCACCAGTCCGGCACTTTTGCTGGAAGATGTCAGTTATGCGCGGTGCGGACGTGATGATGTAGTTGCATTGAAAAAGGATGGTACAGTCTGGACATGGGGAATGATCTGGAATTATCAGAGTACGGGATATTGTATCACAATGCCACAGCAGATTCTGACAGATGTGAAGATGATCACAGGCGGATGGTTTAACCACGCCGCACTGAAGGAAGATGGAACACTCTGGACGTGGGGATACAACTTTAGTGGAAACTGCGGAACGGATAAAGCCACGATGATTGAAACACCGGTGCAGGTGGCAGAAGACGTGCAGCGCGTGTGGACAGGACTTTTGAATTATTCAGCCAAAGAGGATGATATTACCGATATGGAAGAATTCGGTAATGATTATGTGGATAATACGATCATTGAAAAAACAGACGGCACATTCTATGCATGTGGAATGGGTGTCGGCGACAAGAGCGTAGTACTGCCGCAATATTATGAAGTGTCGGAGCTTGACACGGTCTGCTCATCGGAGTTTCTTCTGCTTGACTGGAATGAAGAAATGTTGGACAGGAAACAAAGAGAATACATCGAGCGAAAGGAGAGCCAGAGCGAGGAGGCTGTTCTTGCAAGAAAAAATGAAGCGTTATTGGAAGAGATAGACAAAAACTACGATATGGAGAAACTGAAACGTAAAGTACCTCGTTTTTCGGAGGATGATAAGATCAATGAGGCATATTATAATGCAATCAAAACACTGGATACAACGGGATTTCTGCCGGATGGGAGATACTGCTTTTTTATAGAGCAGGACGGCAGAACAGATGTGGAACGGTTTCAGGAACAGAGGGCACAGCATTATAGTCCGGAAAGAGTTGCGGTGGCAGATGTGGATGGCGATGGTACGGCAGAATTACTATTTTTTATTGAAGGAACTTGTGTGAGAGATTCTGCAGAATATGTCTATCGGTATTCAGAAGAAAAAAATGCTTTTGAACTTGAATTTGAATATTCAGCGGGATGTAATTATTATCAGAACGGAGTGATTAAGGCAAAGCCGCTTTACTCAGGTTTTATATATCAGGATGATTTTTGGCCGTATAGTGTATTTCAGTATGATGAAAATAAAAACGAGTTTGTGCTTACAGCCAGTGTAGAGGAGATTCCAAAAGCCCCGGAAAATCCAGATAATTTTCCAGAGGAATATGATAAGGACGGGGATGGAAAAGTGTATATCATCAGTCAGGGAGAATCCGTTAAATATTTAGATGAACAAGAATATCTTGCATGGAAAAAACAGATTTTCTGGATGCCGGAGATGAAAATAGATTGGTGTGAATTAGGAAGCAATAAAGAGTTATTGGAAGAGATAGACAAAAATTATGATATGGAGAAACTGAAACGCAAAGTACCTCGTTTTTCGGAGGATGATAAGATCAATGAGGCATATTATAATGCAATCAAAACACTGGATACAACGGGATTTCTACCGGATGGGAGATACTGCTTTGGACATCAGAAGAGTAATGTAGATGTGGAACGTTTTCGGGAAGATATGGAGCGTGCTTATTGCCCGAACAAAGTTGCGGTGGCAGATGTGGACGGTGATGGCACTGTAGAATTACTTATTTTTACAGTAGGATTTTATATGGCAGATATAACAGAATATGTCTATCGGTATTCGGAAGAAAAAAATGGTTTTGAACTTGAATTTGCATATGCAGGGGGATGCGATTATTATGAGCACGGAGTAATTAAGGCAAGTCCGCTTCATTCGATGTATAGTGACTATCAGGACGGTTTTTGGCCTTATTCCGTATATCAGTATGATGAAAACAAAAAGGAGTTTGTGGAGAAAGTAAGTGTAGATCAGATTACTAATGTTCCGATTAATTCCGATGTTTTCCCAGAGGAATATGATAAAGATGGTGATGGAAAAGTATATATTGTCGGTCAGGGAGAATCCGTTAAATATTTAGATGAACAAGAATATCTTGAATGGAAAAAACAGATTTTCTGGATGCCGGAGATGAAAATAGAAAGCTGTGAATTAGGAGAAATTTTAAAATGAACATGGCAATGACTTTGTTATCGGCTTGTGCAGACAATAATTTAGGAACAGACACAGAGAGAGAATCAGTCATTCCAGAACAAAATCAGAAAGAAGATACAAATTTATATAAAAATGAGTTAATGGAAAAGACGACATTGTAATTGGAGCGATATATGAAACAGGAGCTGGACCGCAGGGAATGATTCCATATACTCAAATTCGCATTTATGAAGATATAGGAAGCGAATTTGTATATGATCAGGAACTTTGCGATGCGATTAATGTTGAACTTCCAGAGGACGCTACAGCAGAACAGGTAAAGGAAATGATAAATTAAAACATAGGGCGTGTGAAAAAACGAGAGTTTTTTCATTCGTCCTTTTGCTTATAGTTAT
>OBYC01000285.1_pt1 | contig 50850 bp, 66 predicted proteins | sample 1550651 | NCBI WGS metagenome assembly OBYC01 (sample SAMEA2580181, study PRJEB22360) | human gut metagenome | biome: human gut; feature: human-associated habitat; material: faeces | place: Denmark | collected 2008/2010
GCGGCGGCGCGTCAATTGACGAAGACCGTCGCCTTCGGCGCCGAGTACCCAGCCGAAAGCGCCCTTTTGATCAAATTCATAAATGGTCTTTTGAGCTTCACCGGCTGTGCCGATGATCGGAACACCGGCGTCAACGAGCTCAACAATCGAACCCGCCAAATTCGTAACTCGCACAATCGGAACGGTTTCAGATGCGCCGGCGCTGGCCTTCACTGCCGCAGCCGTTAATGTGGCGGAGCGGTCTTTCGGCGTGATTACGGCAGATACTCCTGCCGCATCAGCGACACGGAGGCAGGCACCGAAATTGCGCGGATCGGTCACGCCGTCCAAAAGCAGTAGAAGCGGATTACCGGCGAGATTATCCATCAATGTGTCGAAGGACATGCCGATATCGATCGGTGCAGCTAAAGCAATCAAACCCTGATGCGGAACTTCATGAGAAAAGCCGTCCAGGCGATTGTTGTCGGCCTGCATCAAACGAATGCCGGCCTTTTCAATCTCTTCAATCATCCTGCGCATACGCTGATCGCGGCGCTTCGGATCATAGTAGACGATGCGAATCGACGAAGAATCGCGTTTCATTCTCGAGGACACGGCATGGAAGCCGGCTAGGACTGTATCTTCTTTTTTCATGAGCGTTTCTTTGCAACAGACGGTGCTTTCTTCGTTTTTCTCGCTGCCGGCTTACGCGGTGCGGCAGAAGATTTTACGGTTTTCCTTTTGGCTTCGGTCTTCGGCCTGCTTTGACGATTCTTCGAAACCAAAGCGAATTCTATTCTTCTTGCGTCGAGATCGCAGCGGGCAACCTTAACAGTGAGCTCGTCGCCCAAGCGATAACGCAACCCGGAGTCTTCGCCGTAAATTTCATTGGACTTATCGTCAAAGACGAAGTAATCATCCCCAAGGCCGGAAATATGAATCGCGCCTTCGACATACAAGTCTTCAAGCGTCACAAAGATTGCAAAGGGACTTACACCCGAAATCACGCCTTTAAAGACCTGGCCGAGTTTCTTCTGCATATAGTTGCATTTCAGCCAAGCCATTACATCGTAACTGGCTTCATCGGCACGGCGTTCATGGGCAGAACACAGAAGGCCGAGCTTTTCCCACAAGTCGATATGCGCAACCTTCTTCTTGTCATCGGGTTTTGCCTTGCAGATGATTTCTCTTGTCTGAACCGGAACATCCGCTTCATTGGGTTCAACCAAAATCTTCGGCACGTATTTCCGGCGCCGTAAGATACCTCGGATAGCGCGATGCACCAGCAAGTCAGGATAACGGCGGATCGGTGAGGTGAAGTGCGTATAAGCGTCATAAGCCAGGCCGAAGTGACCGACGTTATGCGGGCTGTAGACGGCCTGCTGCATGGAGCGCAGCAAAATCGTCTGAATCATTGCCTTATCCGGACGATCAGCGATCGATTCCAGCACCTTGGCATAGTCTCCCGGAGTGGGGGAATCTCCGCCGGGCAGCGTCACGCCGAACGGCGCCAAAGTTGCCCTCGCTTTTTCCAGACGATCCTGGCTGGGCGGTTCATGGACACGGTAGAGACACGGAGCCTTATTCTTCTGCAGGAAGTCGGCTGCACAGGTGTTTGCCACCAGCATCATTTCCTCAATGAGGCGATGAGCGTCATTGCGTTCGCGCGGCAGAATCTGTTCGATCTTGCCCTGCTCATTGGCGACAATATAAGTTTCAACCGTCTCAAAATCCATCGCGCCGCGCAATTCACGGCTCTTGATCAGATTCTTGTAAAGATCATAGAGATCCTGGACGTTGCCAAGCACGTGTTCCATGACCTTGGCTTCAGGACCGTTCGGGTTGCAGAGTGCGGCCCAAACATTGTCATAAATCAGTCGTGCCGCCGAACGAATCACAGCTGGGTAGAACTGGTAGGCTTCTACCAATCCGTTGGCGCCAATGATCGCGTCGCACACCATGGTGCAGCGGTCAACCTGCGGATTCAAAGAACACAAGCCGTTAGAAAGCTCTTCCGGCAGCATCGGGATAACGCGTCTCGGGAAGTAGACACTCGTTGTTCTTAACTGAGCGTCCTTATCAATAGAGCAACCGGGTTTGACGTAATGAGAAACATCGGCAATGGCTACGAGCAGACGGAATTTGCCTTCTTCCACAGGTAAGCAGTAAACAGCATCGTCGAAGTCTTTGGCATCTGCGCCGTCAATCGTCACAAACGGAATATCACGGAGGTCTACTCTATCTCGAAGATCGGACTTCGTTACAGAGTCAGAGAAACGCTTAATTTCTTTCTTTGTTTCTTCGGAGAACTTGTAGGGAAGATCGAATTTACGAACCGCGATTTCTGTTTCCATTCCCGGCTCGTCGATCGTTCCCAAAATTTCGACTACGTGGCCGACAGGACTATTAGTGAGAAGGCCTTTATCTTCAAGTTCGGCCACGACGATCTGAGAAGGCGTTGCGCCTAAAGAGCGGCCCGGTGCAATTAAGATCGTTTTGCAAATTCTTGCGTCTTCAGGCACCACAATTCCGACGCCGCGTCTCAGTTCAAAGCGGCCGACAATGCGTTTTAACTTGCGATCGGCAAGTTCGACGATATCGGCTAAAACTCGACCCCTGTAGTCGGTTCCTGCTTCTCTAGCGACAACAATATCTCCGGGAAGAACTTTGGTCATTTCTTCCGGAGAGATGTACATATCGGGAACGTCTTCTTCGCAAATCAGGAATCCGAATCCGTCACGGTGTCCCTGCACCACGCCGGTATGAAGTTTGGCAGAAGAGGTCAGGAGAACAATGTCTTCCCGATTCGTAAAGATTCTTCCTGCCTCTTTCAATTTATTGAAAGCGCGATCAAAGACCTCAGAGGAGATGCCCTTATGAGAAAGCATCACATACTCTTTCAGGTCGTCCATTTCCATCGGGAATCCGGCCGTCCTCAATTCCCGTTCAATTGCCTTTTCAGCCGCTTCCACTCCGGCAGCCAGGATGGCACGCTGCGGCTTAGCAGAAGTCAACGCAGACTTCTGTGTGGTTTTATTCTTCGCAGTAATTTTGAGCCTCAACTAATTAATGTTGATCCTATTTATGCTGGATTGTAATTGCTGAGGTTGCTAACAAAGTCCTAAGATCGCTCAGAGTGGAGATATTTGATTTCGGCCTTCAGGTACTAAAAATATCAATCCAAATTAAGCACATCCAGCATTCCGAGTCCGCGGAACTGGGGAAGAAGCAGAATTAACAGAACAACAATCAAAAGAAAGACCAGTCCGTAGGCAAACTGATGATCCGTTAACTGCCTGAAGAAACGGTATTGGCCTCCCGACGGATTCTGTTCATAGCGGTAGCCTGAGACTTGGAAGTTTTCAGGGAGCTCTGTTTCCCAGTAATAATCGTTCAGACGATATTCATTCCAAACTTTGGGATCTTTTTGACTTCCGAAAGTATCCAGATCTCCGGGCCTTCGAAGATCTCTCAGATAAATCGGACGACGCTCAATGATTTCCTCTCTTTTACGAAAGCGGATGCCCTGTTCATCCAAAAGCTTCTCGTAAGCCAAATCATGTTTCTTCTGCAGATTGGCGAGAAAACGATAAGCTTTTTCGTCCGCTTGGTATTGGCTATCAGCCTCAATCGTGAAGCATTGGTTTTCCAGATAAACCGATTCGTAATAGGGAATCGGATAAAACTCGGTCGACGAAATAGCCTTAGGGACGCAATAACGAAAAAGCACAGAAACACCGCATGGAAAATTGAAGTTGAATCAAGACCGGCTGTATTGCCGCCTGAACTTGAAAAAGGATTCTAACGACAAAGCGTCGGCTTAAGAAATGTTTCTGCCGACTGCGCCTTTGGCACAAAAAGACGGCTCCTTTGCCTATTTTTATCTATGTGAAATCGGTTCGCCTAGAACGAGACGCAGGAAAATTCGGGTCTCGGTGCCGGTTTGGCTCAGCGTTTCTAACGTAGAAACAGCGTGATAAGTGATTTTTGCCTTGGAGACTTCTCAGTCTTCAAGGCTTTTTAGTATTTCAGATCAGAAAAAAGTACGATCAAGCAGGATTACTTTCGAAAAAGATTTGCTCAGACAAAGTTTTGGGGTAGTTGTAGGTATCCGCTTCATCCATACATCCTCTCAGCCAGCGGTAGTACGGTCCAAAAGCTCGGGACTCACGAGTACGAATTCTCAGTCTCGCTCCCATTTTTTCTCCCGAACCCAGTTATGGAGTACTTTGTCGAGCCAAACCGAAGAGCAGTTAGTGACCAGAACCTGATATTTTCTCGTCAAAGGAACCGGCATTCGAATCATCTTTCGGCCTTCTCTGTTAAAAACCTTGTGCCGAAGTTGAGCGCCCAAGTCGAAGTAAATGCCTTTAGCTTGTCTTCCTTACTCAATAGCGATAAACAGCAGACGCCCACTCGATCAGAGAGACTGGCAAGTTCAAACTGAACTTGCAGCAGTTCGTTGATTAGACTGTCTTGCTTGGCGAGTTCCGCCAAAATATTCCGCGGAACATAAGCGACTTCGGCATTTGTGATCGCTAAGTAGTGTCCGGCTCGGGCCGTCAGGAGAAGAAATTCAAGTTACCGGCCGCCAAATGACCAGGTGTGGAAAGCGCAATTGCAGGACTGTCTCCTTTTGTTGAGCCGATCGCACGAGCAGTCACGCCTCTAGTAGCGAGGACCACGTGGTCAACACGTTCACCCGGAGAAAATACTCTTTCTTCTTTCAGCGTTTTGGAAAGACCTAATCTCAAGAAAATCCTCACCAGCACCGGATGAAGGCGATGATGGATCCAAGGCATTACCGGAACTTTAGAAAAAATGGCTCCTGTCGAGTTCGCATTGTTTTTACCTTGAACAATCGATACGTACCAATTTTGAGTGAACCTTGCCATAAGCTCTTTCCAACTAACCTTAGTAACGTGAACCATGCAGAAGCTAGGCAATCATCGAAGGGATGATTAATTTTCACCCTAAGGAATTCCTACGATTCGTCAATAATGGAACGCGTTTTTACCGTAATTAACCCCAAATTAAGTTAAGGATTTGCGTAAAAAGGCTATTAACCTCTCCAAATACTCATGAATTATCGAGAACTAAAAGTCAAATCTGAAACCGTCTCTTTAGAAAGAACGGAAGCATCGAGCGCTTTAGGTCGCGCAAATAGAATTGAAAGTGAGAATTTAAACTAACCACGCAACCCGCTAATGAAATGAAGGCTCGGATAGTTCTAGGGATTTTTGGGACAAAGAAAAACCCCGCAAATCTACGAGGTCTTAAGAATTAGGTCTGGTGCCCGGGACTAGCACCACATTATCAATAATATTCAATCAGATAACTTTAACGGTTCCGTTAGATTTCCGTTATATGGATGTAAAACGGAAATTTTTGATGGTTTTAACGGAAATTTTCTGTTGTTGCGTAAAAGCCGAAAGATCAAATTTATTTGCGACAGCAGCACTTCTTCTCGTCAAAATATTTGCGCTCGGCCACTTCTCCCTGTTTCCCGATATTAAATGAATCGACTGGGCGATGGTAGCCCATCACGCGGGTCCAGACTTCACACTTCGTCCTCTCGCTGTTTGGAATACCGAGTTTTTCAAGTTCAGTCATTTTCCTTTCTCCTTACCTGAGTTGGATTGCACATCTTTCAATGATTCGTCTATCGCTGACTGCGCGCTCTGCACATTCTGCAAGAGTTTTTGAAGAGAGCTCAAGTGCGCGTCTAAATCGACCACACTCTCTAAGCTCGGTTTGTAGGCGTCGCTGAATCTGGGCGTCTCGCTCGCGCACCCGCAAAGCAGAATCGTTAAGGACACCAATAGACTTTTCCAACTGCGCAATTTCTTTATCCTTTCTATGTAACGTTTCTATCTGGTGAGCCAATAGCCGCTCCCGCTCCTGCGTCCACCTCAGCTCAGTTTCCTGCTGGCCGAAGTGATAACCAAGCACTGAGGAGAACATCACGGCGGCAATAATCAAAATTACCCGGATCATTTTCTGAAAAATAGTTCTAGTTCTGCATAACGGCGGCGACGCAAACCTTTCTCATAGGCCGTCCCAGGATTGCAATACTTCGGCCACCATTCTCTAATGCCGTCCTCGCTCTCAGCATTCACCATTTTGAATAAGGTGTACCGCCTGCATTTCGTGATTCCGAAATTAAATACAAAGCTCATTAAAGCGATGAATTGATTCTCGGTAACAGGTACATGAACTAGAGCGGCCAGCTCTTCTTGTGTATGAACAAGGTCTTTGTCCAGGAGGTCATACGCCTCAGCCCGCGTAATGTGTTCATCAGGGTGGACACCTTTCGTGTGCCCGAACCCAATGGTCCAGACCCCAGCAGGACATTTATAAGATTCAAGGGCCGGACCGCCTTTGGGACCTTGCTCAAACTCAGATATGAACTGAGTTGCTAGTTCAGGTGGGTAAAGCAGGATATCTTGTGTCATTGAATTGCACCAAAATTTGAGTTACTCTGAATGGGTTACTTTTATTGTTAAAGGAACGACTATGGCAAAAAACGAAAAATCCTCTAAGGAACTTGCGTCTCTCGCTGGCAAAGTGCTCCAGCAGAAGACCTCTACTAAAACTGCTAAGAGCTTGGCGGGTTCTGTTTTAACGCAAGCTCCGGATCGCAAGTCTCAGAAGAAAAAATAGTTTGTCTACTTAGTATCTGTTTGCGGGGTATACATATGTGCCCCGCAACTTGTTTACGATCCGCACCGCTTATGTGAGGAACAAGGACTACAACAGTATCTGTTTCTTTTCTAATAAAGCCCACAGAGGTAACCTCGGTAACTTTATATTCAAGTTCGTCCTCAAATTCCCATCCTGGAGGACATCCAAAGGTATCAACCCACTTAATTATCTCGATTCTCATTTAGGCTCCTTCGTATTGTGTAAGCCATGCAGTTGCTGAACTTCTTTTTTGATAGATTCAATATCTGAACTGATACGTTCAAGCTGCTTCAGATTCTCAGTGTTTGAAGTTGATCGTCTGTTTAGCTCGTTAATCTGGAGGCGCTGGAGGGCCGTTTCGTTCTCCAGCATGTTGATCCGATCTTGCTGTGACACGATCGTGTACTGATTCAACTGAGAGTTTGTGAAAAACCCAGCCATATAGAAAGCAAAGAACAGAACCAACTTTATAAGGCCGGCTATGAATGAGCGCATACTAATTGCCATGATTCGCTCCATTGTTGTGAACAGTGAGTTTTAATTTGCCTGTGACGATCCCGTACAGCGTATTCATGATCTTCAGGCCAAAATATGCAGACACTCCGCTACAAGCTCCTATCCATTCCCAGGACAACTTGGAGGTGCGGAGGATCAGATAGACAATGAAGCCCGCGGCACAACTGGATATGAACTCAACAAACCAGCGCGGAAAATTCCAGCCCCGTTCCGCTCGCACGTACGGCATAGCAGAACCCGATGCCGCACATATAAGAATGAGCGTGAACACTATTAGGTTTACCGTGCTGGCAAACTCGCTGAGGCTGAAATCTGTTTCCATGTCTATTCCTTTTTGGACATGTTATGAGCGCTTTTTCTTTCAATGCGCACACCTAGTCAACTACCTCGACCTTCGGGTCGAGGCTTAAAAAGCCTCTAGTTGACTAGCCTCAGGCCGTCATTTGGCAGACTACGTTGGTTGGAAATGTATAGGCACCGTGGGATGCAGATCCTAGTCCCACGCTCTGCGGCCGATGGTTAAAAGCTCTGAGAGGTAGGAGCGGTGCTGTCGGCTTGAAACCCCTTCCAACATTGGCGAAGGATCATAACCGGTCGAAAGACCGAGAAGAGGCGGAACTTGAGAGTATCCGCCTCAAACGAATTTATTTTTAACTTAACAAAAAGAGAAGACGTTTCCTCCCCCTGCTGGAAGGCAGATATCTCTGCGCTTAAATGTAACGAAAAGCCCCTCAAGTCGAGGGGCGGAGCGGTTAAGGAGTTCCTATTGATGGAGCAAAGTAAACGTTGGTGCCTTGTGTTTGTCCTGAGAGTGATCCAACATCGTAATTAAGAGTTGCACCTTTAACCGCAACCACAAAAATCTGCGGCCACTGAAGAGCGGTGTTTGAAACTGAAATGCGAGAATGAACGGCCCCGTTAATCGACACATAATTTATTGCATCCCCTGCGTCTATGCAAAGGTATCCATTGGATGGCGCCGTGTACATGCCTTGAAAGTTTCCGAGTAGGCTGTCTTTTAACAAGACCCGCCTCGACCATCCTTCAGGCATCCCTTGTTGGGCTATGAACTCCGTGTCACTTCTCTTCACGAACTTGGAGAGGAGGAGCGCTAGAACTGATTTCAGCATGACGCACCTCCTACAGCAGAGTTAATTAAACGGAAGAAACATAGCCCATCTTTCCGATATAGAATTTGGAACTGTGATCTTGACATTAACGCCTTTACGTACTCGATAAACGTTGCAGTACCAACCGGACGTAGTAAGCAAAACGCGAGGCATGACTGAGCTATTATTCGTTGCGTTAATATCAACTGCGAAGTTAGACGTTCCCGTGTTCCTAGCGTACACCTGCAGCCATCCGTCGCTTGGGGGTGTATAAATAATATCGTCTTCTGTAGATGAAAACTGAATGGCAATACGATTTGCGATGCTGGGATACGTCCAGTCCTGAACACTCTCCTTCTTGCTAACCAAGAATTTCTCCGCAAAGAGCTGCACAAGTTGCTTAAGCATATTGCACCTCCTTACAGAAGAGCGTTCTTAAGAGTTTATACCCCCCCCCAACCAAAGCATAGAACGTCACAGAAGTATCTGCGGCAACCTCAAAAATTATTTTTTTACCCTTAGCAATAGGAACAAAGAGTTTGGCTGCTCGTCCCTCACGAGGGTAGCTACTAGTCTGTAAAACCTGCCCATACAGGTTGATACCGTTGTTTGGTACTGTTGTTACGAATTCCAAATATCCATCGTTGGGCGCAACGTATTCGTCGCGTCCACCGGTTACAGATACGCTAGTGCTAACGCTTTTATCTGGTAAGGCCAAGGATGCAACTAAAGCGGATTCCTGTTTGCTGTAGAACTTGCTCAGCAGGAGGCTCAGAATGTTTTTCAGCATAATGCGCCTCCCATAGAAAGAAGGTTATGAGGAGCCTTGGTTTGGAACGAACCTTGCCTCGAGCGGTTGCTGGTCTTTTGTATCGCAGTAAATGCTGATTGAGTTGCCTTTTCGAACAGGGGCAAAAATTCGGAGATAGCCTTGCGAATTAACGACGACAGATTGAACCTTACCTGTGATACCAACGTTGACGCAAGATTCGGTGCCCCCAATCGTAATCCAGCCGTCCTCAGGCGGCGTATAGATTTGTGCGGAGTTGTGGGCAACTTGGAAAACAGTCCCGGGTGTTGAGACTGAGAAGTTTGCTTGACTGCCAATCCATTTGGATTTGTTCTGCAAGAACTTCTCGGCAAATAGAGAGATAAGCGACTTAAGCATAGCTGACCTCTCTTACAAACAGCCGAGACAATAGATCTAAGATATCCCCCCCCCACGATAGTCTTTGAGAAAGTCACCATTACGCCAGTTGAGTTGTGATCCAGTTGATATCTAACTTCAGATCCTTTTGACATAGGCAGAGTAAACCCCATGTAGCCGCCGCTGGTTAATCCAGTCACACCGGACCATTGGGCCGCAGAGTTTTCTATGAGCATGTGTTTGGTTATTCCTTTGCATGAAAAATAGCCATCAAACGGGGCAATCAATGAATGCCATGTTTTATCTGTAACAGGATCAGAAACGATTGTTGGCGTTTCCGGCTTCGGCATAGCGCTATGCGCCGCCTGTGCTGGAGTAGTCCGACTATCCAGCAGTCGTTGAATTAGTTGTTTTAGCATTTAAGCTCCTTGCCGAGCCTAAATGCTCGGCATTTTTAAATTGGGCAGAAGTAACAGTAGATCGTTCCCGCTGTTAACCCGTAGTGGTATTGAATCTTCTGTCCCTTCTTAAAGTATTGATAAGCTGAGATGTTGAAACCTGGGTCTGGGTATCTCACCAATGTCGGCCAGTCGGAATTTCCTGCTGCACGTATTCCCACAAAGGTAGCTTGAGTGCCATAAACCCAAGCGACACCATCTGCTGGTACGACGTATTCAAAGTATCCCTTGGATGTAGAAGTTTGAACGACCACGGCACCAGTTAAACAGTCAGATATCCCTAGCTCAGAAGGTCTCTTACCATATATACTACCCCCCCCCGCTTACAGTACGTTTCGGCACAAACAGACTGCAAAGCAGCGACATCAATTTTTTAAGCATTGAAACCTCCTCTCATGTTTTGTCTTGCATCGACTTTCTGCTGTAACTCGTAAGCAAGTGCGGTCGGGAACTCAGGCCACGCTGCGAACGGGAAACCCTGCGCCTCTGTTAAATCTCTCAAAGCCTGTCTGTAGGTCTCAAGCTCGGTGCGGTCTGCGTCGTCCAGTGCCGATCTCTTTGCTCCTGCTGACCTAGCAACGGTGATATCAGGCAGTTTCACATAGTCGTCTGTGTCGCTGATACGAGCGTTTCTTTCCGCTTTGATCTCGTTGGCATAGCGCTGTGTGCAGAATGCGTCGGTGTTTTCAGGCAACTCGGATTCCGTGTAGAACTGACTGTCCGCCGATTGATAAAGTCCAGCGGGGGATTCCTCGCCATACCAGAACTTCATGCCGTTAAAAACTTCTTTCAGCGTGTAGTGCTCTGCGGCGTATGCGTCGTCTGCCTCGTTGTTGAATACATGAACCACGGGAGAATTACTCCGTGCAACAATGCGGCCCGTGTGGTCTTTAATGCAATACTTCTCAATGGGCCGAGCCATTGCCTCACTCAGGTATTTGGCCTTAATCTCTGCAAGTGTGGTCATGTTTTATCTCCTTTCTATGAATCAGATTCGTTTTCGAGGGCGTCGATCTCGGCCTGAGTTGCTCCGTTATCGAGACAGAGCTGTTTCAAGATCGGCGTAAGGTAAGCCTCCACAAGGGAGTTAAACGATGCAGTAACCCAACTAGAAATAGCCGAAGCAAACGAACTTGAGAACGCAGAGGCCCAGCCGATATTTGTTCGAGCTTGTGCCCGCTGAGCGTCTGTCAGGTTGTTCTGCTCTGTGTACAAGATGGCCGTCGGTGCTTCGCCGGTATCGCCTTTTGGCCCGTCATTACCCGTCTCCCCTTTATCACCCCTCGGGCCTTGAACCGAAAGTTTTATCCAATAGCTCGTGTTGGTAAGCACGGTACCCGCGGGAACCGCCTTAATGGATTCATAAATAAAACCGTCACTGTCTTGAACACGGTCAAGAATGTCATAGGAAGCCGTGGCGCTCCACGTGCCTTTCCAAACATAACGGACTTTGCCAATACTAAGAGTTGGCATATGTAGCCTCCACTATTCCGTTGTCGTTAATAGAAAACTGAGCCGGTGCCAGGCCCACATACTCAAGCTGGAGTACGCCTTCCTCGTTGACCTGAAACTGCCCGAAGCAGGTGGCATACGGGCTTTGCCCCATAGGTCCCTGCTCACCCGGACTTCCCGCAGGCCCCGGACTGCCCTGTAAGCCGCGCTCACCGCGAGGGCCGCGAAGGTTTGAAATCTTCGCGCCGACAGTGGCAGTCGTTGCCGTTACGGCTGTTATTCGGAACAAGTCGCCGTTGGTCGAATTAAGTACCAGGTCTCCCACCTTGGCGTAGGCAGAAGGCGTCAAATTAGAAAGCGGGAATGTTTCGTTCTCGGATACTGTCGGACTTGTGCGGGTAGAGAATCCGGTTTGCGCCGCGATTGCTTGAATCTGCTGAAGGGCCTGTTGGCATGTCAGCTTGTCGTCATTCGTCGAGTGAGCGTTAGCCTGAGCTTGGGCCGCCAGTTGCTCGATCGTTTGAAAGGTGAGGACTAAGTCATCAATCTCGTCCTTTAGCGCCTTGATCTCCGCAACATCACCTTTGACTGTGTCATAGATGGCTTGTGCCTGCTGCGCGTAATCATTGGCAGTGGAAGCGATCTCAAGGACTTCTGCCAATACCTCCTGCGGTGTGTGCTCCGATGTGCTCGGAACAATCAGGCATCGTCCGAGGGCTTCCTTCAGCTGCTGGCAGTAAATAGTCAGAGTGTCGAGAGCGTCATTAAGAACTTCCGGATAGAAGCCCCCGGCATTGGTAAAGACCTTTTCTTGAAGGAAAGGAGCATTTGAGAGGATCGCCAGCGCTTTTCCGGACGGAAGCGCATTGTTTAAAGTGACCGTGCCTCCGGGAGAATTTTCCTGGTTATCGTTGAGCGTAACCGTGTAGTTCGTTGAGGCAAGCGTCTCGGAGACCGAAGTGTCCTTGTTGTCAGCAACGACAACGGACAAGTCGGATCCCTTCATCACTTTAAAGCTGAATGTGAAGGCCTTTGTCGAGCCGTCACTGATATAAGGACCGGCTCTCCGAAGTTCTTGTGAAATTGACATTAGCGATCTCCTTGCCATCAATTTTCATTTGACAGCAAGGAGGTTTATGGACGGGTTCTCAGTCCTTCTTCGCTTTTCCGGAGAGAACTCCCTGAACAAATTCACCAGCGTCCGCAGGCCGGATGTCGCCTGCTTCAACTCCCGCCATGTAGCCCAGCGGTTTCTTGAGGAAACCAAGCGGCAGACCTGTCACCACAGAGAGAAGATCCAGCATATTGCGGGTATAGGAACGGGCATTCACATCCTCATCGTTAAGAATCTCAACGGTTTGCTGAATCGCTTTGCCGCTACCCTCAATAAGGCCGTAGGCAGGAGCAGTCATGATTCGGCCTACATAAGGATCGGTTCCCCAGATGAATCGGGCCACGTCTGAGACTGCTCCGCCTTTTTGATCTTTGGCTAAGCTGGCGCCGGCAGTGTTAATGAATTGTCCGGCGATAGGCGCCATGGCCACGGCATTCTTAAAGGATTCCGAGGCCAACATTCTCAGCATATCGTCCATGCCGAATTCGTCATCATCTCCTGTGTCCGGATCTCCGAAGACAACCGCTTCAATGAGTTTCGCAACAACTGAAGGAATCGTCACAACTAAGAGCGCGTCTCGAGCATACATGCCGTAACGCTTAATCAGTTTCTTCTCCATGCTGTCTGCGTGGAAGCGCTCGTTCAAAAGATTGAACTGCATGTTGAAGTAGTTGTAGAAAACAAGGAAGGAGCGGTACAAAGCATTACCTGTTTCAACATTCGCAACGTTTTCCGGAGAGAAGTCCGACATGGTCGTTCGAATAACCGAGTCTGCATCCAGTACCGCTTCCTCTGTTGTCCTCCCTTTCTGCAGCGCCTGGTTGTAGGCTCCGACCCATGTGATCGCGTCAATCGGAATCTGGCAGAAAGACTGCAGGAAATATCCTTTCCGCATCAGGAAGTCATGTACTGGCTGAATGTATTTAGTCTTAGCAGCAACAGTCTTATTGAAGATGCCCTTTTGTTTCGTAACACGATTGTCCTGAGTAGAGGAAATCTTATAGACCTGAGACTGAAACTCCATCGCACGGTCATTGAGGCGAGACATCATGAAAGGAGAAAGCTGAGTGATCTGTTCTGTTACCCTCCTCGGGTCACGGGCAAAGACTCCGGCGGCGTCAATGAGATTTCTTCCGGAAACCTTAGTAAGGGCAATTGAGAATCCCGTGAACTGCTGCAGAGCGTTTACGATGTGGCCCATCATGATGTTGATGCCGGCGATACCTCTGAGTTCATTGAGTTTCTTGCTGATCCAGCCGCTTTTCCCGTCACTGACATCCTGGGTATAGGACCGTTTAAGCCAGGGCTTAAGCATGTCTTTCATGGTCGTAGGATCCTGAGAATCGATTCTTTCCTTCAGATCCTTATTAATAAGCAGCTTGGCGACATCTTGAGCGACTGGGGCGATATAGCAGAATCTCAGAACTGAGGAAATATGGTTTGAAATGATCGCCATATCAAAGCTCAGAGGTTCGTGATAGTCAGAGGCTCGAGTTTTTGTGAAGCCAGGATTTGATACCGGCATTTGGCTCAGCGAGTCTGTCTTAGTAAGCTGGTCAATTTCATCAAACGTGGCCTTGTCTGCCACAAGGTATTTATCCGTTGTCGCCGGAACATAACCGCCTCGATATTCTCCCCACGGAGTTTGAATCGGAGAGGCTTCAATCTCTTTGAAGGTGTACCCGTATAGATTCTTGTAAGCCTTCTGCGCATCCTCCTTTGTCGATTCCAGAAGATCCCATACCTGCTGTACGAAATCCATGTCCGCCTTGGTGATTGTGCCGTCAGCGTAACACTGGGAAATGAATTGATCCCATCGTTTAGTATCTAATTTTTTATTGCCCTCTTGGTCTTCAACCATCTCGGCCCAGGCGTTCCCATTTCCTCTACCACCGAGCAAGAGCTTTTCTTTGTTCGATTCATTGCCGGTATGAAGAAGAGCTCCGATAAGCTCCGCCTTAGTTCTAAACGTGTAGTTAAGAGTCGGAGCGTGGATGTCCGTCCGAGACAGCCATTCCTTCTGCATCGGTTTAATCATCTCTGCGAGCTTTTGCTGAAGTTCACTGTTACGGTTGCGGAATTTAGCCGTGGCCTGAGCAACCGGATCGTAGATGTAGGATCTGAACGGATGGTTTGGATTGCCTGTATCCATTTTGTTGCACCAAGACTCAACACGAACAAGCGCAGATCCGAGACTCAGGAGGCCATCTTGTTTGAATTTCTCATAAGCGGTTGTTGCCTCTGTCTGTCCCACTGTGTTGTAAGACAGATTCTGTGTGCTCATCTGGGCAATCAACTCCTTAGCCGCTTGCTCACGAGCTTCTGCTTTTGCCTCACGAGTAGTTTCCTTCCATTGACGAGAGATCGCAAAGAGCATATTCACATCTTCTGCTAAGGCCAGGAAGTCACCGTAAGTCAAAGTGCTGTACCCTCGGCCTCCCTGAAGTCCTCTGTAACGTTTAAATATTCCATCCAACATCTCATAAGTGGGACGAGCAATCTCTTCAAAAGCATTGATAGTTTTCTCTACAGCCAGAAGGTCTACATCTTCGGGTTTAGTTTTTCCAAAGCCTTCAATATTGAAGACAGCCCGAAGAACATTAAGCACATCAAGGTCATAAGTCTTAGCCAGTTTCTTATCTGCAGAGAAAGCTTTTTTGCGGATTCGTTCAAAACGATCCACTTGCTTGTCGACATCAAGAGCTTGAAGCGCTGCCTGCAGATACATCAACTGCTGACGCTTGTATGCGGCGGCCCTTCCCTTATCCCCGCTGGCTAATGCTTCATAAGCCTTCCTAGAGGCTCTTGCCTGCATAGCAACAAAGTTCCGTGGATTGACGTTGTAAACGGGCATGTTGGCCAGCATCAATTCTGCAGAACGTTTAGCCGCCTCGTTGATCATCCTCTGGCTGATTCCTGCAGGGCTTCCTGCCAAGTACTTAAACTCTGTTGCGACAAATCTTGCCCGGGCTTCGTTCTGCAGGGCCTCTGTAATCTGAGCATCGATGCCTGCCTGAGTAAAGTTTTCGGAATACTTCTCAATGCATCTGCGAGTTGTTTCTTCTTCGATGCGCTCGTCTTTTCTTGCTCCGTCAAGAAGTCCTTGAACCATGTCTTGAACAGTGGCGAACGCATTGCCCTGACCTCGCATGAGTTCCATTACTTCAGACGGCGCCATTCCTCCCTTTTTCGTTAGGCCGAGCGCGCTCAGCTTTTTGATTGCGGAAGAACTGATCTTGGCGGCCGTCAACGCTTCCGGATCAAATTTCCAATTGATGCCGAAGGTTTCATTGCTCTTCTTGATGAGTTCATAAGCACGAGTTCCGGCCTCAGCCTCTATCTCTGCCGTAACACCTTCCTTAACCTTGTCGCGGATTTCTTTAGCCTTGCGCTGGATCATCCGCAAGGTCTTGGCTCTGGCGTTCGTGTACCACTTCTCGTCCTTTGCTTTTGCTTCATTTAGCAGGGCTTCGCCGTCCGCCAGCGCCTCATCGTGCGCCTTCTGCATGGAGATCCAATCTTCCTCGCTCATGTCTTTGGGCTTTTCGTCAAAGAGCGGTCGCATGGATTCAGATACTTCAGCCTGATAGAGGTCGGCTTCAGCATTGAGCATTCGATCCATAACGCGCTGAACTTCCTCAGAGAGCTGAGGCAGCTCCTCCCCAAATTCAGATTTGTACTGAGCCGCTCTTTGTTCGGCAACTCCACCCGTCCAAGCTCTATAAACATCCCTGATCCATTTACCGAGATTCTTGAAAACAGTGATGAGCTTAGGATTGTGCGGCTTACCTGTGGCCAAATAGATTTCGGTCTGATAGGCAAAGCGTTCGTGAAACTTTCTCTTCTCTTCGATGCTGAGGTTCTTCCATTCATCCAGCGACTTGAGACCGAAGTATTTCAGAAGAGTTTCTGCGTCCTGCTTGATAAGTCCGGAGACACCTGTCTCGCCTGCCAGCTGCATCAGGTTTTCAAGATACCAGTGGCTCATTTCATGGGCAAAGGTAGACAAGTCGGCATTCGGAGTCAGGTGGATTGTGTTTTGCTTAGGACTGTAGCCGCCGCGCTCGTTTGTCTCGTTCTGGAAGTAAACAAGAGAGTCCTGAATCTTTTGGGACAGCTGAGAGACGGCCTTAGCCCTCACAGTCTTGCGGTTACTGCTGAGCTCTACCCGAATGCCCTTTTCTTCCAAAGCGTCAACCAGTTCTTTCGGGGCGTTGTCCGGCAAAACAGCTCCGGAAAACTCTTCAATATTTGAGTTTTCTGTGACTGGTTTTGTGCTGATCAGAGTGACTTGGGTCGGCTTAAATCCTTCCGGAAGATCTAGGCCAAGCTTGGCAAAAACTTCCGTCGCAGAAACATTTATAGACTGCGGTTCGATCTTTTCGTTCTGGAAGAGGATGTCTCCCGTTTTTTCATTCAGTCTGTTTGTAAGGTCTCGGATAACTCTTTCTCTGGCTCCCTCAACCTCAGCATCATATTTAGCAACAGTAATGCCCGCCTTCTCCAGGCGCTTGATTGTTGCTTCGCTTGTACCGTCTGGAACAACTGCGCCTCTAAACTCGTCGGCTCCGACTGCTCTCTGCGGTTTCGCCTCGAAGTAATCAGTCATTGCCTTCTTAATATCATTGAGAATCTCCACACCTAATTTGACCGTTTCATCACTCGGTTCAAAGCCGTACTTCTTCAATGCGGATTTCATTCTGGCAGGAGTAGGTTTGCTCTTTTGACCTGCAACTTTAGCCAGTGCCTCCATTGCTCTATCAGGGGTTGAAAACTCATCACCTCGATTTTCTCTAGCCGCAAGATCTCTGAAATCTGACATCTTGTCATTTGCTGCGGCATTAATGCCGTTTACTGTCTGAGAATCAGCAATGAGGTCTCGGTTTCCTTGAATGTCCTCTATAGAATCAAACCGCCGAGCAGCGGCCGCCCGAACCTTTCCAGGTCCAAAGAAAAGAGTTGATTCTTTATTGGAGACGGCGGAGGATTTCATAGCCTCAACCACATTTTGTAGCGTAATCGGCCTGTATGAGTTCCCAACCTTGATAAGAGGTGCGCTATAAACGGAATTGACTTTATCAGAGATAAATTTTTCAAATTCGTCCCTCATCGGAGCTATAAGTTTTTCAAGCTCTAGCTGAGTTGCGCCGCTGGAAACTGGGGCATCCCCTCCCTCGGCTTTTTTCCGTTCTACTTCGTACTTCTTGACTTCTTCAATGAGTTTGAAGGGGATAAAGCCTGTTTTCTCGTATGCGTCAATGTTGTCTCCGTATGCACGCATTCTCAGGCCTTTTAATCCTGTCGGTTCATTGAGCTTTTCTCGAAGGGCCTCAACAACTCCATCAGAAATCTTCTTATGAGCCGCACTGCCTTCTTCAACGGTGCTCACATCTAATCCGTTGTTATCAACAAAGTCGGAGACAATGCCCGCGGCAAAACTAGGCTTTTTAGCCTGTTGTTTGATAGGCGTGAACGGAATACCTTTATGCTTTATGAAAAGGTACATACCTGAAGCATGGGTCAAAAGGTCCTTGATAGCTTTATCCCTGTCTCCCTCATATTGAAGGTAGTAATAACCGCTTGGGCCGTTCTCGTTGACCTCTTTTTTAGCCTCCATGATTTCCTTAACTAAGGGGGTTGCCTTTTCAGTGTTGAGGCTTTTAGACCAATCAGGCTGAGGAAATCTAGCCGTGTAGGCGTCCTGAGAGAAGACGGGTGTCCCTCTGCTTGGGTCAACCATGTCTCGAGTACCAATAAGAGAGATTTCGCCGAAGTCAGCATATGGCGTTCTCTGCTTAGTAATTCCGAGAGAAGGTACAGCAAAGCCGCCAAGGTCTAAAGACTTATTGAGGTTTTCTTCGCTGATATTGTGAACCGTTATCAGGGGATCTTGGATACTTGTTTGATAGTACCCAGGGAACAGTTCCCGAAGCTTGACTAGGTCGGCCTCGGTCTTTACACTAACACCTGAGTCGTTGGAACCCCGAAGGCTATAGATGCCGGAGCTCTTGTTCCAACGACTTATTTTTTGGCTATTAGCGTAAACCAAAGCGTTGTTTTGCTCCTGCAACGGAAAGTACAGCGTATTTTCAGGGCCCCAAGAGGTTTTTGCCAAATTGATTTCAGCATGCCTTCCGGGACCATTAAATTTAACCGCGACAACAACGTTTTGATTATTTTCGGCCTTTAGGTCAAGCATGAAGAGATAGGTATTTTCTCTCCGATCATCTCTGAAAATTGCAATCGGATCTGTCAGCGCTTCTGGAATTTGCTTCAAAACTCGTTTCGAAATCTCGGGATGAATATGGTGAGAAGGACTAGATTTTTTTGCTCCTGGCAGGGCACCATCGAACATATGAGGGGTGGCCCGAAGCGTTAAGAACTTTGCCCCGATCAATTTCATCACAAGCGGGGTTTGCTTGAGCATTACCACGTTTTGAGTGGGTTTTTCTTTTAATCCATCAACAAGCTTTCCCCAAGTATCACTGTCCTCTTTCAGTTTTTGTTCCGCCGTTTTTTCTGGAGCGGAAACTGCTGGATTCTCTTTCTGTCCAGCTCTTTTCTGAACCAGCTCTGTTCGTTCAATGCCAGCAGAAGACTGAATCTTCGGCGCAAATTCCGCAATGCGTTCCGGAGCGATATTGGCATCTTTGGCCAAACGCACAATACTGGCCGCCTGCAGCCGAGCATATTGCCTTGCAATTCTCTCCTCTCGATAGCCACTGATTCCGCTAGCCATAAGGCTTTGAGTCATGCTCTTAGTCAGGTCATCGAAGGCCTGAGCATACTTAGACTTTTGAACTTGGTTTACAGCTTGGTTGATTTCCTTTGTCGCCGCTTCCCTGCCTTCTTCAGTTGAAAGATCCCAATCATTCTGGCCTACCCACTCAGACACAAGTTTGCGGGCCTTCTTCGCTTCGTAGGCACTGAGTTCGTCCGGATTGAATCTAAGGTGCTGAGTCAAAGCTTCTCCGAAAGGAGTTCCGGCAATATGGGCGGCGTAGTCTCCGGTAGAGATTTCAACGTCTCCGCCCGAAGCCACGGCTTTTTGAATAGCATTTCCTAGCTCAGGATTGATCTTCTTCAGGTCTTCCAGACGAACGTTTTTCTCTTGCATTGTCTGCGCAAACATTTCCCCATCTACGTAAATCGTGGGTTTGCCTGCGCTCTCTGCCTGGTTCTGAACGACCTCGGAGACAACTCCGGGTGCGGTTTCTCGAGCAGTTATTTCCGGAGCGATCTGGTTAAGGTTCTCGAAGAATTCCTGATTTCTTTGGGCGGTTTTAATCTTAGAGATGTGGCGCGTCATACCTACTGCGCCGCCTGCAAGACCCAGTGCCCAGACGCCTTTAATCGTCTCAATCCCGATGTCGGCCAACCTATCCATTACTTCATCAGGAGTAATGGAATCAAACTGCACGTCTTTTGTGAGTTTCTTGGCGGCCTCTTCGGCAACAATATTTGAGATTTCCTGAAGCTCTTCAACGCCTACCTCGGTTGCAAGGCCCGTTGTGAAAGCCTTGGCCACATCAACCGCCGCGGCTCTGAATGTAGGCTTTTTGAGCGCCTCGATTGTTTTTTCCTTGACCTTTTGGCCGAACATCTGCTTAAAGCCGGTAATGCCTAAGAGCTTTCCTCCGAATTTCGTGAGAACGGCGTCACCGATGGCTTCCAAGGAGCCATTAACAAAGCCAACCGTTCCGGACAATCTTCGGGCAACGTCATCATCAATGCCCGCCTCCCGCATATCCTTGTAAGCAAGACCGCCTTCAACTTCCTTTGAGGTTTCCATGACAGCGCCGCTCATTGTCATGAGGCCCAGTGCTCCAAGGGAAGCAGGGACAGCAACAGGTGCGCCCACTAATGCAAGGGCACCCAAACCCAAGGCGCCTGCTCCCATACCGAGAGCAGCACCCTTAGCAGCAGTGTCTCCGCTGACGGTGAGCATCTGCCCAATCGTTTTCATGGTCGGATAGGACAGCCAAGAGTCTTTGAACTTTTCGTCCAGTGCGGCCAGAGTGTCATCGATTTCTTTTGAACGCTTTTCAAAAGCGGCGTCTTTCGTTATCTTGCCTAAGCGCAGATCCTCATACATACGGCCCTGCTCGTTCTGCAGTTCTCCGGACAAATATCCGGCTCTCCAGCCGTCAAGAGTTTTGACCTCGGGCTCATAGTCTTCATCCTCCCGCTTCCACTCGGTTTCTTCATCTGCATAAGTCAAAGACTTCGGAGGCTCTGCAGGATTGCGTGCGGCCATCTTTTCCGCAAGCTCGTTGAGAAGAATGTCCGTCTTGGTCAACAACTTAAGGTCGTTTTTCAGAACAGGAGCTTTATCCGGATTATTTGTTATGTAGTCAGAAAGTCCGGGGGATTGCTTCAAGGTGTTGGCCGTGCGAAGTTTCTCAAGGCGGTATTTCGATCCTTCAAAATCAGAATCCACTTCTGCCGGAGAAATTCCGAGCTGGCGGGAAATATCCAAGACTTCCGCTGTGCGCCCCGGATCCTTTCCGAGAACAAATTGGGAAGCAGAATACGCGTCGCGCTCGATAATCTCGTAAGGGTTGAACGGCTGGGCGGGAGGAACTGGAACCGGATTCACGGCCTCTACTGTCGGCCCTTCGGTAGGTTCCTGAGCAACCACGGACTGAGTTGTCGGCTCTCCCGGAACTTCCATAGAGCCGTCCGGAGTTTCAATTGCTTGTTCGTCTGTGATGAAAGAATTCGGCATTTACTTTTCTCCAAACACCATGTGCAGGGCAATGAGTTCGACTGCCGCACGCGTCACAGCGGGATTGCGAGGATTGTTCTTGGCTTGTCTCTTGGCTTCTGCGTAAGCTCTTTCCCAAAGCTCACGATTAATTGGCATACCGCCCATCCGAGCATCGATCAGCTGAGACTGCTGCTTCGTGAGGTTCTGAAGCGGCGGAAGGTTGAAGTACCGACTGCGGATATTGTTGACGGCACTTAGCCTGTCAGCTTCTGTGGCCTTAGTTCTAAAGCCTGCCTGCGGCACAGCTTCCCAATCAATCTTCTTCTCTTGTCTGAAGTCGGCGCCGGAGACCTCGTTGTAGCCAAACAAAAGCCCCGGCTTTTGTCCTTCAAACACCGTGTTGACCATTGAGTTCAAGGTGTCATTGCTCAGGACGTTTTTCTCGGCCTGCTGGGTTCTGGCCGCATAAAGAGACTGAGCAGAAAGGACAGCATTCTTTGTCTTCTTAGCGTTGAATTTTTCATCATTGCAGCGCTGTTTGACCTTGGCCATGAAAGCCTTGTACTGCTGATCGTCGAGTTTCTCGACGTTGTACTTCAAAGTCTTGATGGTCTGTTTTGTGAGGTAACCGCGGTACTGATCAAAGTTAGTCTGAGCAAACTCTTCCGGATCTCTTTCTGCCAACTCTTCAAGGTTCCCCAAAACAGCAGGATCATCCTCAGTGCAAGGGAACTTTTGATGCTCGATTGCCCGCTGAATCTTCTCGTATCCGACGCGGTCATTCGTCTTGATTGTCGACATGAGGGAGGCGGGAACTTCCTCACCGTTATCTACGAACTGAAAAGCCTGATTGAGATTGTCGTAGTTTGTCGCCTTCTCAAGCGCTTCCTGCTCTCTCTTGGCTCCGTACACCTTGTTTTTGACAGCGGCGCGATACTTTTCCGGAACAGCATTGATGTTGTCTAAAAGCTCTCTGGCTTTGCCATTGTCCTTCTTGAGAATTTCATCCGTGTAGCGGTTGATAGTCGCTCGATCTGAAGCCATCTGCATTGCCGACTTTAATCTGAGCCCTGCTTTCGGGCCCATCTCGGTTTTGTGCTGAGCAATGTAAGCCTTGGCCTGAGAGAGCTGGCCCGCATCGATCATATTGCTCACTCGGAGCTCGTGGATCGGCCCCAGAACTTTGATCATGTCGACAGGCGTGCCGTGAAAGTCTCCGATCTGCTGAGCAATAGAACGAGCCGCAACAAGTCCTGACTTTGCTGTTTCCGGATCGGCGTCTGCTGCCTGGTTAAGGGCTAGGCTAAGCTGATTTTTAAGAACTGCGTCTTTGTATTCGAGCTGTTGGCTCGTGACATAGGTGTTGACCTGATCATTGAGCTTCAGGCTTGAGGCCTGATAAAGACGATCAAAGGCGCTGCGGACTCGGGCATTTCCGGCCTGCTCCCTCAGCTTCTCATAACGCTGTTTGAAGGCATCGCTGACTTCATCGTTCAGGCTTCTTCCGTCCGGACGTTCAAGTGCGTTTACTCCTTTAAGTCTTTCGTATCCGTTCTCAGGATTAACTCTGAGGTCTATGCGTGCATGTTCAAGCTGAGTCGATAAGTCATCCAGGCGAGTCTTATCAATTTCCAGCTGCCATTTGTCGTAGGCATTCCTGAGATCTCCGGACAATTTATTCATTGCTTCGCCAGCATGCCGAACTGACATCGGACTCTCCGGCGCAGTGATGACTTCAGATTGCATTCCGCCCGGCTGAGAGATCGCAACCGGGACGCCGTAGGGATTATCAACTGAAGGAAGTTTCATTGTTCCCATGTTTAGACTCCTGCTCCTCCGCTCATGCCGCCGGCGCCGCTCGTGAACAACTTGCCGATGCTTACGACGTTATCGAGATAGCCGGATCCCGTTGAGCCTGAGTTAGGGTCTAAAGGATTGCCCTTAGCTCCGTTCGGATTCATGAGAATGCTCATGCCAGTGGATACGGCCGACGCCCAGGGAGAGATGTTTTTAGCCTGGGCGTTAAGAGCGATTGCATTGTTTGAGTAATTGACTGCTCTGCGCCGATAGCCAAAAGATTCGGCAACGGCGTTTGCGAGGATTTGATTGACCTGCATCTCTTTGGCGATGTCGTGAGAGGCCATCACTTCCGCAGTGTTACCGGTTCCGAGTGCTACACCGCTGGCCGCCTGAGCCACTCGAGTAGTGGCTTTTGTTTGTCCGGCACGAAAAGTAACTGCGGCAACTTCCTGCAGAGCTCTCTTCAAAACATCTTCTGCCGCTGTCCGGAAAGACTGCGCCTGCAGTTTTGAAATCTCGCCCTGAATCTTGTAGAGCTGCTTCTGCTGCTTCGCCTGGCGAAAGGCAAGGATCGGAGCAACAATGCCATTGACCGCATTGTGCCCCATCGAAAATCCAAGGCCGAAACTGCCCAGACCGTTTGCCGCGTCTGAAGTTATCTTAGAAAAACTTGACGAGGAGCCTTGTCCCTCGTACAGAGGAACGTCAAGATCCTCGCCAGCATATTGATCGTACTTACCCATGAGCCGTTACCTCAATTTTTCTTTAAGGTAACGGCGAAGCTTCAATGTTTATGGACGTTAAGCTGATAGATCACAGGTCAGGGCCAGCATTGTGACCGGCAGGGGATCGAGCTGTCTCAAACACACCTGACCGCCTCGAGTCCATGTTGAATAAAGCTGAAGATCAATTTCATCCGACTTGAGCGCGGGAGGAGATCCGCAGGGCTCGATCGTTCTCTGCTTGTATTCAACAAGGTCATTCTTATCGAAGCTGGGGCCTGCGAAGATTCCGGAACTTCTATTAAGCCGAACTGTGATCTTGTAGACGTTCTTAACCCTGCCCATACCTCCGGACTGATCCTGGAGGATGACCGGAAGTGTTTTCACATCCGACTGATACGGAAGACCGACTTGAACCACCGATGCTTCATGGTTGAGAGTGACCTTGCCATTTACAACCTTCTGCTGAGGCTGGACAGCACCGTCGGCCAAAATAGAAACTGTCTTTCCCTCGAGCCAATCAATTCCGGAGATCGTGGTCGTAGGCGTCCCGTTGTAGGTCGCGCCGGAATCGACAAAGAAGGCATCAGCCAAATTCTTGAAGTTTCGTGTTCTCATGCGCTCAACATAGCGCTTCTGGCTTCCGTTGATTGTCCTTCTGATCACGCAGTAAAGGTCATCTTCCACGCCTTCTGAAACAGCGCAGCAGGATTCAAAAACTCCGTCTGTGTTGTGACGGTGCCAGGAGCCGACCTGTTGTTCAGGAATATACGTGAGGCCGAGCAAGTTTCCGTCGGAGGAGACAAACCACATGATGGGGTACGGAGCCTTCTGTGCCGTGGCGTCCTTGATCGTCTTGAAGTCAAAGAGGTGCTGACTTCTCAGGCACAGATCTCCGGACACAAAACCGCCTGCTTGATACTGATATGCGAGTTCTCGGACATGGCCGTCACGAGCCGAAGCGAAGATCAGATTGTTGTTGTAAACGAGCGGTCTGACTGTCGTGGCCCCGTTGTAGCTCTGAGGTCGAGCAGAAATCGAAGAAGGCGTAATCGCGTCAGAGTTCTGGGGACTGATTCGTATCTCTGAGCCCGTTGTTAAAAGGATCAGGTGAGACAACGGAGAAATGTGCAGAATCTTATTGAACTCTGTTGCCGCGATCCTAAAGTTGATGCGGTCATCGTCCTTAGACGGCAGGGAGTAAGTCATATCGCTCTCTGTGCCGGAACGAGTAGCAACCACACGCTGAGGATCAGTCTTAAAACCTGCAAACCATCGGCGCTGTTCAAAGTAACCTACAGCGCTCGGATAATTTCCGGAAGAGACAACTGAGTCATATCGTCGAGGAGTGATGTCCGTCTTCGGAGCAATATTGTCATCGATGATCGATGTGGTTTCCGAGTCTCCTAGGTAACCATAGATGCCGCCTTGATTCTTGTAGAAGCGGTAGTAACTTGCTCCGGACACGGCCGAGCATGAGATTTTGATTGTCGTACCTGTGGCATAGAGGTTGGCGGTACAAGAGACTGCTGCACTCGGTTCGCTTTCGATTGTCTTATCAGCATTGAGGCAGGAGACTTTATATTGGAACGTGTACTTGTCGGCGTTCTTATCCTCGTTGCCCGTAGTCGTTTCTCTGACAGCGGTCACGTTTGTGGGCGTGGCCAAAGTTGAAGAGAAGCTGATCGTCGCCAGTCGCCAATCGGTGTTGGAATACCTCCGGATCTCCGTCGGAGCGTAATCCTCATGCGTCACGGTGATGATGTCATTTGACTGCACATACTCAAGTTCAAAGAGATCATCTTCATCCCATGGTGTTGTGATTTCGTACGGCTGATTGCCGTTCATCAAGGTTGCGCCGAAAGAATGGAATCTGGCGTATTTGTGCCCAAGCTCGATGACGAAGGTTTGCTGAGCGTTAAAAATAAACGGGATTAGACGTACCTTCTTGCTTGAGTCTTTGACTTCACGCACGAACTCAAACCCGGGCCTGTTTTCAATCGGGCCCTGGGGACGGCAGAGAAAATTCAGGCACGTCTCAAGGCCTGTCTGATACTTTGTATCGTCTGTTCGCCCAAACATTTCCGGAGAAATTTCACCGCCGGCAAAAGAGCGCTGAAGGACTTTAGTTGAGCCACTCATGTCCGTCCCTCCCCCAGTCACCGTAGTCACCGATAAAGTCAGGCTTATAGCTCAGATGATCTCTGTCCTGAACTGCATCCTGAGCCTGTGCTTTTAACAGTCTATCTTCGTAAAACCGCATCATCTCAGCCGCCATCTGCACACCCGTCATCCCCGGAACAACAGTGCCCGCAAGATTAGAGGCAAGGAGAAAAGCCAAGGCGTCAGAAAATACATCAGAGAACTTTTCAGGCTTAACCTCCGTGGTGATATACCTAATCCATATACGCTTCTGCTCTGCCACCAAACAGACTTGTCCGTTGATCAGCTCTCGGACGTAATGAAGAGTCTGTCGAGTTGCGTTTCCATTTTCGTCAACCGGATAGGCATAAATGATCTTCACACAGTCGGCAGGAATCGGGAACGCATAGCCGCCTCCGATCGGTTCAGCCGTCAAACGAGCAAGCTCTTTGCGCGTTGTGGCAAAGCTCCAGTTATAGGTGGCAAGGATAGTTTTTAAGGCAATGGGATAAAAGCGTCTGCAATGATCGGCCTGAGCGCTTCCCTCAGGCGGATCAATTGAGGTCACTGTCGCTCTATCTCCCAGTCGCGAGAGAGCGATATTGCAGATGTCGACAACAGAAGACATGTTTGCTCCTAAAAAAGAGGGGGCGCAAGGCCCCCAAAATGCTCGCTAGGAATAATCCTGTTTACTCGGCTGCATAGTCACCGATGCGCTTACCCTTCGGAGAGGAGGCGCAAAGGGAGATGCCTGCTGTTACCTTGCAGCTCATTGCGGTGCCGGTAAAGGACAGCTTGAGGTAACGCGGACAGCCTTGCGGCAGTTTGATTGCCGTATCTGTACCGTAAGCCGTTGCTACGGTATCAGTCACAGAAGTGCTGGCAGAACCGCCGAGAACCTCGATAGAGGTCGGCAGAGCGGAGCCAGAAACACTCAAGATGACGTAGAGTTCACCTTCAGAAACTCCGGCTTTATTCAGGTCAAGAGTGTTCGTTGATGTTCCGGAAGTCCCGGAGAGGGACTGGCCGTCACTGAACATAAGCTTGGAATCGAATCTCATCTTTTTCTCCTATTACGAAACAAGATCTTCAGTGAGGCTGATGGAATCAGACACTTCGATCGGAATGTCGAAGAACATGGTCTTGAACTGTTCGGCGGCCTCAACAACTTTGAGAACGTTTGTGCTCTTGGCGTAAGCGGCAAGTTCAAGAGCGGTATGCACTTCTTCAGCACAGAAAAGGTGAAGATTTGTGCGAAGGTCTGACGGGATACGGTTCTTTGCAACGATCAGTTTCTTGATCAGATCTTCGGAACCCATGTCGACAGCACCGTCGGAGATCGGGATGTTGCAGACACGAACCACACCGCGCCAGTCGTTAAGCGCGGCACCTGCCTGCCACTTGTAGTGGTCGCGATAGACTTCATACATGGAGCCGTCGGAGTTCATGTGAGTGCACTGGCCCTTGTCGGTGTGCTGTAAACCGATCTTGGATCCCTTCGGATAGATGCCGAAGAACTGATCCATCGACACAATAAAGATCGAAGTGACTTTCTTGGTCGTAGCTCCGGTACTCACAGCCTTAATGACATTGCGAGAGGACGGAGTTGTAGAGCTCGTGTCGTTATAACGAGCGGCAAGGCCCATGAACTTGTCCGGCTCGGCATCGATATCGCCATAGAACATTGTCTTTGCCATATCGTTGCCCATACCGGCAAAGAACGGTTTCTGCTCAGACAGGCGCCAGGCGGCTGTGTTGCCGTTTACGTCAGCCAAGTCTTTATCGACTTCAGCGTACATTTCAACGTTTCCGCAGGTATCGGTGACCTGAGCGGTCGTGGATTTCTGCGGCTGAACGCCCTGATAAAGGCGGCGCCAAGTCGGTTCAGGGATGCCAGTTCGGATGGCATGAAGGTAGCCATCCGTCTTGTTGCACTCTTTCCATATGAGGAGTTTGAGAATCGGGTCTCGTTTAGACAAGACTTCAGCGATCGGAATAATCTCACCTTTCGGGTCAAGTCTCGATGCGAGGTCAACCAGTGTTGGATATTCAGCAGCCATCGTAATTACTCCTAAAAATTAGTTCATCTTTGAGTTAGGGAAAAAAGCCCGGGCGCGCTCGGCTGTTGAGAGTTCACCCGACCTGCCGCCCTTTACGACGGCGTCATCGCTGAGTGCCTGCTGAGCGGCAAGGCACCCTTTAATGAATCCTGCATGACGATTGAGGCCGACAGACTCGAAGAACTGGCGAGTCTCAGCGTCAAAGAACTTTGCGTAAAAGCGGCTTGCGCTCTTAAGGTTGGCCACGTAGTTCGCACCGCCAATTTGAGGGTCAGCCTTGGCTTCAGCGGTCAGGGCCTGCTTGACTTGAGCAGACTGTTCCTCCGCACGCTTTGCCAAAACAGAGGTCATATTTGTGACCAGTTTCGAGTAAGCGGCCTGAGAAAGATTCAGGTCCTTGCATTCTTTCTTGAACGCCTCAATCGCTCCTTCATCGAGCTGAATGCCTTCCGGAAGTTCAATGCCTGTTTCGTCGTAACCTTTCTCTGGCGCGCCTAAAACGTCGTTGTCTTCCTTCTTTTCGGCTTCCTCTTTAGATTCGCCTTCTTCCTCGTCTGCGCCCATGCCTTCAGGTTCTTCGTCCTTAGGTTGAGGAGCTTCAGCGGAGGTTTCGGGCTGTGCCGGAGGTGTCGCATCCTGAGGTGCCGGAGTAGGATCTGCAGGAGGAACGGCGCCTTCAGTTGCGGCAGCGCCTGCTTCGTTGACAGTGGTTTCTGCGGTTTCAGCCATTTAGTTTTTCGTTCTCCATTCTGCGAACCAGCTCGAGATTGATGCCCTTGAGTCGATTCAATATTTGCAAACCGATATCGCGCCTTGCGGAAGCTATCGTCATCAGCGTCATGTCCTGAGACGTGACCGAACTGTCGACGGCTGTCATGTCGAGAATCCATTGAAAGACCCTTCGGCCTTCGACTGTCTCAAGAGTTTTCTTGATGGCAATCTCCAGCTCCTTGAGTTTTTGTTTCTCTGCCTTTTCAGCCAGCTCCCGCTGTTCGATTTCGAGAAGCGGATCATCTATGTCTGTCATTGTCATTTAGGGCCCTTTAGGTTTATGGACGCTTACTGCGCTCCCTCTTCAGAGAAAGCTTCCTGCAGGCCCTGAGAGTCAGCTGCCTGCCCTAGATCTTTGAGGCTTGTCATTGCCTGCTGAAGTTGTGCGGCCTGCATCTGCGCCTGCTGTTGCTCGGCCCTTTGCTGGCGAATAAGGGCAACCTTCTGTCCTGTCACAATCAAGGACGGCGGAACACCGTTCATGTCTGCAAGCTGATCGATCGTTGCATCCACATCGAGCTTGTCCACGGCCTGGGGATTGATCTGAGCGAGAAGGCCAATCTGTTGAGCCGTTCTCACAATGCCGTTGGCTGACGCGTTCTTCTGTGCTTCTGCCAGAACCGAGACATACTCAATCGAAAGTTCTCTGCCGTAGAGTTCTTCCGGAACTTCCGGAAGCATGTTGTACTCAACCATGAAGCCGAAGGCGTTTGTTACAAGCGGATCAAGAAGCTCGGTATGCAGGCGCTCCAACACAGGCCCCAGCATCATCACTTTTTCCTGCTCAAGTGCCTGAACCTCTGTCGCGGTGCGGTCGGTTTGATTCGCAGTAGCCGCGATCATTTGAAAAACGTTGACGAAGAAGATGCGCTGAATGTCCTGACGCGTCGATTGAATCAGAGCCAGCATTGCCTGCGGATCGGTGCGCACTTCCCACATAGAGCGGATGATCGGAGCTTCCTGCGGGTTGACTGCCACGCGGCCGCCAGGCTTGAACTGACTCAGCTGATCTTTAAGCGTGGACGGATAGAGAATCGGCGGCCGAGTTCCGTAGTCCACAAGCTCGGCCAACCTCAAGTGCAGTCTCTGCAAGGACTTCTGCGCGCTCAAAGCCTTAGCTCCGGGGCCGCGGCCATACACAGAGCCGCCAGAAGTCATCCAGCGCGGACACAGTGCCGGGAAGTTTCTAAAACCTGACTCAGAGAGAACTTTGTCCTGCACACCTTCCTGGAAATAAACGGACTGCCAGGGCATATTCTTGTTGTCTCGTTTATCCGGATTACGTTCAATGCGCGGTTCAATCGCATGAATCACATTGAAGCGGGTAAAAGGATCTTTCTCAAAGGCTTGCCGAACGTCATTGTTTACGGCCTCAAAACCCCATTGCTGGACCATTTGCTTCGCCGTGAGAGAAAGGCGGCGATACATCGTATCGACCTTCCCATAATCATCTTCAGCCAGCCAGTATTCCCCGATTGTGAGGTTCTGCAGGGAGATGAGCTGTTCCGGATGAGGCTTAACGATCGTGCATGCTGTGCCGAATACCGGAAGCTCCAAATAGCTCTGGTGAAGCGCGTTGTAGCATTCGGCTTTTGAGAAGTAGAGAAGCAATAGGTCTTGAACCTTCGTCATCCACTCTTTGACAGCGGGATTCTTATCAAGATCCGGATCCATCGTTGTGAGGCGCAGCCACGGCCTGGAAGGAGACGAGACGCCGCCGAGCAAGCCCGCGGCCAAAACATCCGCGCAGTCAATTGCTTCAGCATCGAGGATCTTGCGATAACGCTTTGAGCCTTGAGTTGCATCTTCACCTGAGAAGCACCCTAAGTCCGGAAGACAGTAGTCACGAATATCGCGCCACAGGTCCTCCCAAGAACTGCGCTCCTGTTTAAGACTCTCGAAGCGTTGATTGATAAGCTTGATATCTGCGGGCATAGTTATCCCCCGATAAGTTGTTTCTTCTGCAGTTTGAAGCGTTCGTCCTGCGCCGCTTCACTTGCCAGAACCGTTTCACTCATTCCTTCCGGAGTGTCATCAATAACCGTGTCGCCGACATTCGCCTGCTTTTTGTTTTCCCTGTTAGCGTTCTGAGACTGTTGTTCTTCAGCTTGCGCCTGCTGTCGAGCGGCTTGAGCCTGCGCTTTCCTTGCCTGATCTTTGGCCTTGTTCTGCATGTGGTTGTACATGCCCGCAGTTGCAACGTTGGCGGCCGCCTTAACCACAGGCTTGACCACCTTTCCCACGGCGTGAACCACTGACGATACTGCCCCCATGATCAGCCTCCGAGTAAAGAGGAACCTGTGCCAAGCGCGCCAGGGTTCAGGGGAGCCGCATTGCCGTTTGTCAGAAGCGTGGATCCCAAGCCGTTGTCAATCGTGTTGTCCGCTAAAAGGCCGTCAAGGTCAGCCTGCTTGCGGTTTGCTTTGTTGCGGGCCTGATCCTCTTCCTGAGCCAAGGCCTGCTGCTGAGCAAGCTGTTCTTTGGCGGCCGATGTTTGACGATCCCCGGTACGTTTCTGCTCATAAGCGCTCAACCCCGAAGTCACGGCACCCACTAATGTGCCCGCGATAACTGCTGCAGTCATTCCCATGATCAAAGTTCCTTAAAAAATACAAGATGCTTTCTGCCCTGCACTCTCTTTTTGAGTGCCTTAGCCAGAGGAGAATCCTCGGGCACGTCCCATAGGAAAAACTTGGCGCCTGCCTCTATTGCTTTGCGTTCTGCCAGCACTGCCAAGCGGCCGCCGATTGATGTATTGCGATATTCCGGCGCCAGATAGATCGCATCGTTTTGCGCGAAGGTCTCGCCGCTGTGCTGGTGAGTAAAGACAAAGACCGAAGCAAACCCGATTGGCTTCCCTTGGTCTTCAACAATGAGGCCGAAGGAGTCCGTGCCTTCGCTCAGGATCTTGTAGATCGAACGATCCGGAACAGCCTTTCGGTTAGGCAAGCCTGCCTCCGACATTGCCGAGTCAATAAGCTCACGGCAACGGTCAATGATTTCAACTAAGGACGCGTCAATGATTTTCATGAGCCCATTGTCTAGGCTCAGACGCAGGGTTTATGGACGGTGTTATGAGTTCCAATACTCAGATTCAAAGGCTTCCTGAGGATCGTAAGAATCATTCGCGCCATAGATGGCGCGCTCCATACTTCGGGAAAGTTTCGGAGCCACGGGTGCGGCAAAGGTCAGAGCCAAAGCGTCTGCTAAGTCCGGAGATCGCCCGATGCGTTCCTTGAGCTTGTCTTTAGCCTCGAGGATCTTAGGGCCTTTAGGCGTGTAGCCGTAAGTCGGAGCGCCTAAGTCTCCCTGTAAAATAGGATCCGGAGGAATAGCACCGCCCTGCTTAATCCATTGAGCCATGTGCCACCACATCTCCATGCGGCGGTTTGCGAATTGTTCCTTGTCGATGGCCTGCGCACCGAAGGGAACCTCCACGACATCAAAGCGCATCTGGCGAAGTCTGTCGATTACGCCTTGTCCGGCGCCTGAGTCAATGAATACGGCCTCGGGTTTTTCTTTGGCCATTTCTACCGCGATGCGATCAGCCAATGCCATGTTGTCAAACTTCCGGATAACAATCGGCTCAAAGGCAACGAGCCCTCTGCGCTTAAAGATGACCGAGGCATCGGATCCGAAGCGTGCAACGTCAATGCCATAGATAAGGGGAGCGCCCATGTATTCGCTCTCTCGATAGAACTTATTGGCCGCGGCACGAATATCGTCAATCGGAATCAAGCCGTTGTCCTGAGCGGCCGAGAAGTCACAGAGAAACTCTTGCCGGAACTCGTTCTCAGACATTTCGACCTTGAGCGCCGCCAGTTCCTTTTCATCAATGACATGGGTTTGCTCAACGGAATAAAGCATTGCACTCCAATCCGGATCACCTTTGCTCATGAGGTTCAAAGCCTGATCGTATAACTGAGAGAAGAGGTTGATGCCTTTAGGCGTTCCGATGAAAGCGGCCCATCCTTTTCTGTCAGCCAGTGCCGGACGAATCACTTCTCCCCAAAGGGTCGGCTTAATCTGCGCAACCTCATCGATCACTACGCCGTCAAAGTACATGCCTCTTAAAGCGTCGGGATTATCAGCACCGAAGATCCGGATCGTTGCACCGTTAGGCAAAAGAATCGAAAGCTTTTGTTCGTTGATCGAGATTGCAGGGATTTGTGATATGTAGTGCTTCAGGTATCCCCAGGCGATCTGCTCGGCCTGGTTACGGAATGGAGCAAGGTAGGCATACATTCCGCGCTCTTTACGGTCCGTAATGGCCCGCTTGATGAGGTGATTCACAGACAGAACTGTCTTGCCTAAGCGTCGGTGAGCAACCAGAACGCAGAATCGATGTGTCTCGAGCTGTTTGTGAATCTCGTCCTGGGGAAAGCGGGGACGATAGGGAATCACGACTTTCATTCTTCCGTCTCCGTCTGCTTCTTGCCGTCATCCCAAACAAACTCGATCTTGCCTTCTAACTTGCTCTCGTTGTCTTTCGAGTAGGCGCCTAAGTGTTTGCCGAGCATGTCGTAGGCCTTAAGCAGAGACGGTGCATCCTTGAGGCCCATGATCACTTCGCCGTCTTCGTTCTGATAAACGGGGATTTTCTCAGACAAAGTTTCTCGGATCTCCAGGAGCTCTTCCCGCCACTTCTGCACTGTGTATCCGGTCTTTTCTTCCATGATTTTTCGCCTCCTATCAAGCTCTGAAATGACTAAAGGATTTTTAAGGAGTTGAGATCCTTGAATCGCCGCTGTTTTTGCCGAATATCCAGCGATTTTTGCCGCATCAGTTGCAGTTTTACCCTTCATATATTCGTTGATGAACTTAAGCTGCATGCTGGAGAGTTTTTTCTTTCTGTCTTTTTTCACTTCTGTCTCCGATATGCGTGAGGAATCTTTCCCCGGATCAATCCCGTGCAAATGGCAAAGACAGTGCTCCGAGGCATTTCCATCATTCGGGCAATTTGCCGATAACTGAATGCCTCGCCGCGCAACTGCAGGACAAGATCAACTTCCCTATCGGTGTATTTCGCATGAGGCGAATCCTCGCCGATCGGCACACCCAATCGAGACACGGCAATCATGCGTTTATCGGAAAAAGAATTCGGGGAACTCACGCTTCACCAGAATGATTGCTTTGTCGATAACTTGCCGGCGCCGCATTGACTCAGGCGGCAGAGCTTTTGCTTCTGCGGCTGCTGACTGCAGAAACTCTGCAGCCCTTCTCGGCAGCAGTGTTGCGGTCCCTAAGGGAGCCTGTGTTTTGGTCTGTTCTTCATTCTTTCGGGGCATCGCTCAAAACTCCTGATAAGTCCACCCCTTACCACGCTCCGGATAAACAACGAGCATGCGGAAAGGGTACTCAGTCGCGCAGACCTTCGTCTTCACTTTCGCGTCGTCTGCGAAGAACTTGGGCGATCCCTTAACCTCATGCAGTTCGAGCTGGTCTTCAGCCGTAAGCACGAGAAAATCGGGGTTATACCAACAAGTATCCGCGGCGATTTTTAGCTTTATGGACTCGAACCAGTAAGCCTTGATCCTGCCTGCGATACGTTCGGATTCTAGGTAGGCGGCATAAGCCTTCTCTGTTTCATTCATCTGCCCGGCTTTCATTCGACCCTTGGCAAACCCGTTCTTTTTGCCTCCGACAAAACCACTGATCTTCTTCAGGACAATGGGGCCGGCTTTGGTTTTTGTTTTGGCCAGCAGTTCCCTGTATGCAGGATCATCGGTGCTTTTGAATCTCATCATTGACATGATTGTTGTTCCCTCCTGGGTTTGGTTGTTATTTGAATTGGGTTGGCATGACAGCGCGACGATTCCCGGAAAAGATGTCTCGAAGTGTCCGGACAGGTATGTCCATCTTGCGTGAAATCTCCCGCAGAGAAAGACCTGCCAGCCTAAGGTCAAAGCAGTGAATCAACTCAACGTCCGTGTACTTGGCATGAGGACTGGACTCTCCTACCCGGGCAGACCTATCTGAGAGAGAAACCGTGGAAGGCCTAACGCTCAGATCTGAAAAACTCCGGATATTCGCCCTTAACTCGAGCAATCGCTTCCTGTACTCGCAGCTCTCTCTGTACCTTGCCTTCTCTCTTTCGAGGCCGGACGCTGTCTCGGAGAATCCTTTGAGCTTCCTTGGGCAGTAAAGAATGGAATCTCCGAACAGATCCGCCTGATGGTTCTTCAATGTCATCCATCACACATTCCTAGTCGTTGTTCCGTTTCAGAAAATTGATCTCTCTCCATAGAGAGGCAATTTCAAATCTCATGACAATCACGAACCAGATACCGGCTGCTGCTATCAGCACCAGAACGCATTGAACTGCTAGTAAAAAAGCGATTATTTCCTGCATGTGTTTCTCCTTGGTTATCGTCTCTGTGCGATTAACTCTGCATGGACGCGGTATCTATCGAACTGAGAGAAAAACGTTCTCCTGCGTTCAATACGCTCGTCTGTGTCACGTTCAAAAACCGAGCACCGAGCAAATGAAATCGGGTAGCACTCGATGCCGGCGCCTTTGTCCGGATGGTGACAGTAGACGTTCATGTCTCCGAAAGAGGCCTTTGGCGGGCGCCGAATGTTTCCTGCTGGATCGATCCAGTAGCTCTCGGCAAACTTGCAGTACAGACAGCAGCCAGTCATGGCCTTCTCCTTTTCAACCGATCGGTTAATTTGGTTTCCTTACTGATCTGAAGCGCCGCCCTCACCAGCAACCCAAACAGCACCAGATTGATAAACACGACCGGCGCCAGGATGATCATCAGCAGTGTCCATGCAGAATCAGACATGACTTCCTCCATACAAGTAGGCCTCATCTTCTTGCTGTCGTTGGATGGCTTTCTGCTTGAGCTGTTTCACAAAGGCCGAGAGCGGTGAAACCTGATCCAAAGACTTCCCTCTCATGCTCTCCTCTGAGTTTTCAATCATGTAGGGTTTGACTACTTGGCTACGCACCCATCTCTTGATCCGGTTTCCCAAGTCGTAAGCTGATTCATCCCGGAACTTCTGCTTGCCTTCGATAGGAATACAGGGAATGTTTGTCTGGGGAGCCAGCTCAGGAATGCCGATTGCCTGGAAATACTCAGTGAGGTTCTGAATGACATGCGGGTGATTAGACGTGGAGTTGTAATCGTCAATCAGTCGCCAGTCGCGCAAAAGTCTTTCTGCAAGATTGATGAGGTCTTGATACTGGATAAGGCCGGAAGTAACCTGCGGAAAATATCTGCCTTGAACGCCTTCGTGGAATTCACAAACGGTGATGCCTTGGGTCAGTTGGCCGCAAAAGACTGTGCACGGACAGCCATTGGCCCTGCAGGGTTGTTCAAAAACCTTCGTTGACTGCTGTCTTTGAGTTTTCCTGGATTCCGAGCTGCTGTCGAAGTCCACATCTCTCATGCTGTAGTTATTTGACATGGTATTTCCCCTCAATGATTTTCGTTAGGTTTTTCGGTTTGATGATCCATTCCAAGTCCGGCCTCCACGTATGCCCTTCTTTCTGCGGTATCTCCCCTGTGAGGAATTGCGAGCGCCTGATGTACCCAAACAGTCGTTTAAACCATCCGAGGCCTTCTTCTTCGGACTGATAACCTTTGTCGTTGACGAGGGTTCTCCAGCGTGCCGCCAATATCTTTCTTCTGTCTTCCGACCAGATTCGGACTGTCGGCATCATTGGCAAAACTTCGTGGTACAGAGCAATGATCTTTTCGTGCGGGCAACGGGATCCAACTTGCGCAGATCGTTGTTTAGGAGTGAGCTCTTCTGTGGGTGCGGTGAGGTTGAATTTCTCACCCTCATTCGCGACATTTTTCTGAGCGTCAGTAGAGCCGGCTTCGGCTCTACTGACTAATACATCGTTAGATGTATTAATTGTTTCTATTACTGGTTCATTTACTGGTTCGTGTCCCGTATTTGGGCCTACCACACGTACCGTTTTTGGTACTACGGAATGTCCGTTTTTGGGACTAGTTCCATATTTGGTACTACCGTTTTTGGTACTACCGTTTATGGGAGTACCAGCACTTGCAACAAGATTCAGAAAGTAATTATTTGAGGAGTTGAGAACAGTCCGCTCCCTACGGATAAACCCTTTTTCTTCTAAGTAATTGATGGCCTTATAAACAGTTTTTCTGTTTAGCTCGGTCTCTTTGGCTATCGTGTCGGTGCTTGGGTTGCACTTCCCCGTTTTTTCATTTTTGAAATCAGCCAGGCAGCGCAGTACGCTTTTTGCCGCCGAATTACCGACAAAAAGTTTCCGCACTGCGTCTGAATCTTGCCAGGACATGATCTCACCTACTGATTGATCATTCGGCGCAAAAGGTTGTTGCGCATTTTGTTCCAAGAGTTCTGAGGCCTGAGGTCTTCAACTGTGACCTCACCGTTTGTTAGCTCTTCAATCAAAATGCACTTCTCGATTGATCCGGTACGTTTGCCAGCAACCAGCATGCTTACAAACTCAGGTGTAACGCCGAGCTGTTGCGCCAACTGCTTCTGAGAAATCTCAGGATGTTTTTCAAAATAGTGTTTGAGTTTCATTGCTATCCGCACATAACGTTTTGTTTTGATAATACGCATAACATTTAGTTATGTCAACTTAACAAAATGTTGTTTAATGTGCTTAAGGAGAAAGATCATGAGACCTGTAAGTGAAATCCGCCGAGAGAATCTCGAGCTATTGATTGAAGAGGAAGGGACGATACCGGCCCTAAACGAAAAGCTAGGCCGCAGAAGGAATGATCCGTCCTTGTCCTTTATCCGTGCTCAATCGGTGCGCAGCAGTACGGGTAAGCCGTATTTGATGGGAGACAAGTTGGCCCGCGACATTGAATCTAAGCTGAAACTAGGCCGCGGCTGGATGGACACTGACCACACGGGAATGCTCATTGATTCGATTGAAAAACCTGCGGACGGCGTGCGCGTCCTGGAGTTGGCCAATACAGGATCAATGGGAGATGATCCGAGCGTGCTGGAGCAGGATGTGATAGTTGGCGGCCTGACCCTGGCACCTGATTTTGTGCGCCGTCTCAACCCGTCTAATCCCATGAATCTGAAAGTGCTCACGGGGCATGGAGATTCAATGCTGCCGACTATTGCACCAGGAGACAAGGTGCTGATAGACGAGGGAGTAAAAGATTTGTATGACGGGATCTATGTTCTGCGCTCCTATGACACTCTGTTCATTAAGCGAGTGAACAAGAATTTGAAGGGGGCTGTAGTAATTTCCTCTGACAATCCGACAGTAAAACTTAGCGAGGAGCTGGATGGATCGGAGCAATTAGAAATTGTTGGTAGAGTAGTTTATGTCTGGCATGGGAGCTTTGTTTAATCATGATTAGAAAAATAATCGGTTACTTTTTTCAGTTAGTCGGAGCACTCTTCTTTCTTTCGATCCTGATTTTTATCCTGGCAATAATTTCATGCATGATCTACGGTCAGCCAGAAGCAGCAGTTAAACCTCTTTTGTGCGGCTGTGCAGCCTGGGGACTAGGGTATTTCTTCTACAAAACAGGAGGAAAGATCCTGTCATATGACAGACCAAATAAAGAGTCTTTGTCTTTTCATCTGGATAGCCCTTTTAAGCGCGTGATGTTTGTTGTCTCTATCCTCTCGTTCTTTGGATTAATCGCAGGTTTCATAGCAAATGGCTTTGATATTGACGAGTTATTAAACGATCTTTTTAGAGATAGATATTTATCGTTTGAAATAATTCTTCTTAGAACCTGCTTTTATTCATTTTTGGTCTCCATCATCTTGATGTTATTTGGAGAAAAAGTTTGTAGTTGGATAAAAAACGGATCAAACGGACAGAACAAGGATAGAAAATGAAATCTATAGTTGTTCAACTCATTTTCTTGCTCGCCTGGGCTGCTCTTGCTGTGCCTTTCTATCTCCATGTACAAAAACTCGAGGACGAACACATTAATTGGAGAAACAAACTTTCCGCTGAAGCCGAACAAGCTCGGGAGGAAGGACGGGCCGAGGAGGCCTCAAAACTGTATGAAGCATACTATAGGGCCTTCAACGGTTTTGGCCTTCCCTGGTATGCAAGGGCCTTTTGGCCTTATCTAATAATCTTCGTTTTAGGTTTTATTGTTTACATGGCCTTTGACTACATAGGGCTAGGAAATTTTTTTTAGAGGTCAATGGAGAAGTAGATTACTTCTAAATCAGTAGTCTTTTGCAGCCGCCTACGGGCGGCTTTTTTGTTGCCTAAAAGAAACATATTGCTATAAACACCTAACCTCTTGTTATTCTTTACATAACATTCTGCTTGCAAATTTGCATAACATTATGTTATTCTTTCTGCATCAATCAATCGTTCTTTAAAAGTCCTTCTGAAGATTGTCAGGAAGGAAGGCTCCTAAACACCGAGTAATGCGAAAGGTGCACGGAGCGACCAGGCGGCAAGTGAATTGCGCCTAAGCATGAAAGCCGAAAGGCAATCAGCGGTCAGTGAGAATGTGAAAGTGACACAGGTTAAAGTCCGCCGTAATAGGCCACGTGGCTAGAACTAGTTTCCAAGTGCGTGTGTGGTGCGAAAGCAGTGATCCAACCAGCTCCCTGTACGAATACTGAGATAAAAACAATTAGAGAGTATTCGACAAAGTAAGCGCGGTCATTCATTAGTAAAGCCGTTCCAGCAAAGACAGTTCGCAAACATAAGCGCCTTCCGGCCTCTTCTCCTTTTTTAGAGACGGTTAACACACTGGAGGGCGCTTCTGTTTTTACAGGAGAGAAAAAATGCTTTTAAAAGTTAAGCGCGTCGTCCCTAGAGTTTATGAGATTTACTACAAGGGTCAAAACATCATCAGCTTAATTAGACCGAAGCCTAATGACTGGCGCTTTTCCGGATTCTTTATGAAAGAACAAGACAAGGTAAACGATTTGTTATTGGCAAACGTTTTCGGTCTGAGTTTCCGGACAAAAAGACGGGCGCTCATTGAGCTAGAGGTCATTTTTGCAAGATTTGAATCACTGCTAGCTGAGCCAATGTAATGAATACCATGAACAAAGAAATCTCTATCCTTTCGCAAACATATAAGGCGCTCAGCAATGCGGCTCCTCCTCAGGGCGAGACAGCCGCACGCGAGTTCTACGAAGGTCTGAAAGCTCTTGAGTACGCAGTCTGGTGCTTAGAAAACTCTCAGGAAGTTGCTATGGGTTCACCCAAACAGGTGATACGAATCTTCCCAGAGTTTTATATTGTGGAGCGGTCTGAGGAGGTACATACTTTCCTTCAAGAATTCGGACATTGGTTATCTCAGGAACCTCGAAGTACTTAAGAGAATGAGGCTCTCCGGAAAGGCTCCCTCCCTCAGTCTGCAAGCCCATCAATTTGTTTTTGCCAAGGATGTATGGCGATACAACCCGATACTGTCCATGGTAAATAAAAGACACTGCCTTTCGTGCTTTCAACGCTTCAAGCAAAGTTTCATAAGCAAACATCTTTTCCTCCATTGGTTAATTGAGTGTTGACAAATTAATTATCCCGCGGAGGTGGCAGCTCGGAAAGACGAGCATCTTCAGACCATCTTCATAAGCTCCCCAGGCTTTTACCAATAACTGTTAGTTCCAGTTCAGCGCTTAGGGGAGCTTTTGAATGTGGTCTTTTTTACATAGTTTTAAGGGAGAGAAAATGATTTTATCCGTGAATGAAAAAAATCAACTTTTTACAAATGTTATCGACGACATTTTGAAGGAGCGCGGCTCTGCAATCTGTCTCACTGATGCGCTTGCTTACGCAGAAAAAGCGGTTGTAGCAGCTATGCTCGCTGGCAAGTCGAATGTGACCCTTGATCTTAGCTGCGTTGTGCAAACTGCTGAGGCGCAGAAAGAGGTCAAGGCATTGTTCAAAGAGTTCTCTCAGGATTTCATTACAGAGCTCGGGCTTAAGGCAATTGACGAGCAAATGTATCCGGATATCAAAAAACTTCCGGAATTCGAGATTTAAGCCTTTTCTCTCCTCTGCCCCGCCAGTTTTCTCCTTGAGCTGGCGGGATTTTCTTTTGGAGGTTGTCATGAATAAAAAATTTGATGCCTTGCTTAAAAACACCTTTACATGCTTTCTATGCGCTGTGGTTGGTTTTTCACTGGGTTTCTTGATCCTGGATTTCATTTTTAGCGCTACTGCATTTCAAAGGTGGCTGCTATGTATGTAACGCCTCGCACATGTCCAGGGCCTGGAGACCTTTGGCAACTAAGTTGGCAGGAAGAAAAACGGCAAGCCGAATATGAGCGGCTCCTTGAAAGATTTTTTGAGGAGTACATCCCTCGCTACTGTGGCGAGCGGATCAAACAACTGGCCGAGAACGGTGAGGATGAACGACATCCTGAGATTGAGCCCGTGTTTGATGAGTATCTGGAGGAAAACGGATGGCATTAAAACTCACTGAGAAAGAGAGGAAGCGCCTCTACTACCTTGAGCACAAAGAAGAAATCAACAAGAAGGGCCGAGAGTATTACGCAACAAAAGTAAAACCGAAGAGACAGAAAAAGGAGAGTTTCCCGCGGGGGCCTCAAGGCCCCTTCTCTGCCTTATTTATTGGAGTAGAAAATGACTAATGAAGAACGTACTGCCTGGTTAAATGAACGCCGTAAAGGTATTGGCGGCTCAGATGTTGCTGCAATCATTGGACTGTCACCATGGACAACCCCTTTAGATATTTATGAGCAAAAACTAGGCATAGCTCCTCCGTCCGAAGAAACGGAAGCCATGTACTGGGGCACAGCTCTTGAACCCGCTATAAGACAAGCGTATTCCGACAAAACCGGCTATTTGGTAAAGAAGCCGGAAACCGCTTTTGTCCATCCTAAGTACAGTTTTATGCGTGCCAATCTTGACGGCATAGTTCTAAACGACAATCGAATTGCTGAGTTTAAGACCGCATCTACATCCAAAGGATGGGGTGAGCCTGGCACAGATGAAATTCCTGATTACTACTTAACCCAAGTACAGCATTACATGGCTGTCACTGATCGTCCAGTGTGTGATGTTGCTGTATTAGTTGCCGGTAGGGACTTTTCGATATACACCGTTGAGGCCGATAAGGAACTTCAAGAACAACTAATTGAGATTGAAGCTGAGTTCTGGCAAAAGGTAGAAAAAAGAACTCCTCCAGAACCGACCAATTACGAAGAATTTCAAAAGATCAGAAAACAGAGATTCCCCGAGACTGGCAGCATTGAGGCGGACTCTGAGGTAATTGAAATCGTTAAACAGTACTTAGATGCTGACGCAGAGGAAAAAGCAATCGCTGAAAGGATCAGCGGACTGAAACAGAAGATCGCTGAGCTTCTCGGAGATAACAATGCATTCACTCTGAACGGTAAAAAATTGGTTTCCTGGAGACGCGGAGCAACCTGCAAACGATTGAATCAAGCATCTCTCAAAACCAAGTACCCACAGATTTTTGAAGAATTTGCAACGGTGTCTACGAATTCACCGTCCTTAACTTTTTCCAGAAAACTTCTTTCTGCATAACTAAGAGGGAAAATAAATCATGAACGAACTTACAGAAAATACTTTCTCTGCCCCCGCAAATCCATTCAGGCCCGCTAACTCGACTCAAACAAATTCCGTTGAAATTTCAGTTCCTCACGCCGGAAATCCTATTGCGGCGCAAGAACAAGCTAGAGCCATTGCAGAAGTTCAGGCTGCAATGGTCGTCGCTCGAATGAATCCCCGTGATCCAATCCACGCTATGGATTTAATTCTCAATGAGTGCACAAGATACTCTTTGGCTGAAAATGCGACTTACTTTTATCAACGCGGAGGGACTGCCATTACAGGGCCGTCGATTCGCTTAGCTGAAGTGATTGCTCAAAAATGGGGAAATATTCAGTATGGAATTAGGGAACTTTCCCAAAAGGATGGAGTTTCTACAGCCTTAGCTTATGCATGGGATGTTGAAACAAATACACGGCGCGAGGTTCAGTTCCAAGTTCAACTTAAGCGGGATACAAAAAAAGGCTCATACGCTCTGACTGAAGGAAGAGATATCTATGAAGCGGTTGCTAATTTTGGGGCCCGCAGACTACGTTCATGTATTCTCTCGTTGATTCCGGGAGACGTTGTCGAAGCAGCTGTGCAACAGTGCCAAGTCACTTTGAAAGCCAATGTTGACATGACAAAAGAAGGACTAAATAGAGTGCTCGTTTGGTTTGAACATTTTGGTGTCACAAAATCTCAAATTGAAAAACGTATTCAGTGCCGCTTCGATTCAATACGTCCTGCGCAGGTTGTTAGTTTAGGAAACATACTACGCTCAATTCGTGAAGGAGCCTCTCAGGTCTCAGACTGGTTCGAGCCGGAAGAAGAATCCAAAGCCATTGAGGAGAACAAAAGTGGGAACGAGGGACTTAAAAAGGTTTTAAGGAAAAAGCAGCAGGCCGCTGAACCAACCCAGAGCAATCGAGAGGAACTGCCTGAACAGAAAGAAGAACCACAACCAACTGAAACCAATGCTACCTCGGAGGCCACTGCATGAGCTCGGTCGAATTCTTGTGGCATGACCACGAATGCTACACCGTGAAGTTAAACGGTAAGACCGTCGGAATGCTGTACAAAAGACAAGGTCGGACTTGGACGATGCGTCCAGACCTTATCGATGATCCGGAACTTCTCACCTTCCTTCTCGATTCTTTCAGCACACAGTTCTGGGAGCTCCTGAGAGAGGCACGGCGCGATGTCAAGAGAGCGCTCCTTCAGTACGAAGCGATGAAGAAGTAACCATAAGCCCTGCAGTGCGGGGCTTTTCTTTTGGAGAAATAAATGTGGAAGATTAAAGACCCTACTTTAAAGGAAAAGATCAACCATTTGCTATCGGATGAAATAGTTGCACAGGGTTGCAATCGACAAATGGACAATAACTTCGATTACATTTTGTTGTCCTGTGGGGAAGTAGACATCAAACTTAAGAAAGAAAGTTTTGAAAACGTTCCTGAGTACAACCCAGATGGATGGAATCCGTTTCCAGCTTTAAGGCCTCCTCGCCCAGGTAACTATTTAGTTTACTTAAACGGAAGATTTGAGCACCAGATTCGTGTTTCTTACTTCAATACCGATTTCAGAAGTTGGGATCAATATAGTGGCGCTGCTGTATTGGCTTTCAGAGAACTTGAAATTGAACCGCCTGATGACGATATTTTGAAGTTTAGTGCCTACAAGCGGGAGTAATAAAAAATGGGAAAAACAAGCCCAGAACTTTTAAACCCAGCTGTCACCGCGCTTGCTCTAAAACAAGAAGATGAAAGGTTAAAAACGCTTGATCCGGTCGTGATTACATCTTTAAGTTTTATTCCTGGAAAACCAAAATATTTGCTAATGCGTGGAGCTGATTCTTGTGCATTAGCACATAACATCATCTTGTCGAAAGAGCAGGCTTTAAAACTCATAAGATCCCTAGCTGAAGCTCTTAGCGATTGGGATAAAGAATAGTGTCAACTAACAAATAACCAGGATCCCGGTGAAAGCGGGGCTTCTTTTTCGAAGAAACCGAATTGCTCTTGGATGCAATGAGGCGCCTCAACAAACTAATACTACTAATTCAAATGCTGTGGAGTGTCAGGCCAGATACCGCAGAGAAATTATCCCAGGTAAAACTGATCGACCCAACTCCGATGATTGATCGCTTGGCCTACTTAATTCAAAAGTCAAAGGATGAAGACAAATGAACCGACTCCTAATCCGAGACTGCATTTTCAACACAAATCAGATAGCGTGCATCTTTTGGGACCGCGACGAAAACGTCTTAATAGTTTCATTGAATTCCGGTAAGTACAAGGAGTTCAAAGACTTCCCTGAAAGCGAATGGAAGAGACTTCGAGAGACGTTAGGCTTTGCGGAGGAGAAAGAATGATCGAGTTGTTTATTTATGCCCTCTTCGGAGGGCTTTTTTAATGGAGCAAATAAATGAGCAAACCCTTTGAAACTACCTTTGCAACACTGCGCAGAGGCGCGGCCTCAATGGAAGCAACTGAGGCCATGCAGCAGGTCGTCAAATCCGTCTACGAAACAGGGAAACCGGCAAAACTCGTTATCGAGTTGACCGTCAAACCAAACACCAAAAACGGCGGAATGGTTGAGGCTGTGATTGTTACCGACAAAATCACAACCCGGATCCCACAAGAGGCAGGCCAGTCTGTCCTGTTTGTTAATTCAAAAATGGAACTTGTTTCCAACCTCGACCGACAGGGAGACTTATTCCCTGAGATTGGAAAAGCAGATAGAGCGCCGATTGATATTGATGACGACGGCGTAATTCATCATCCAACTAACTAATGGAGGAACTTATGGATGAAAAGCAAGAACTAAAGACACTCACGGAAGAAGACCTCAGAGAGTTTTACCCGGACATTCAGTTGCCTGAAGATTTAAAGGCACCGTTTGTTTTTGACGTTGAAGGCGTGCCCATTGTTGCGCGACCAGTAGGAAAGCACTCCTGGGAAGTCACTGACAGATCGGACCTTTTGAAGACTCCGACCAGGATCAAAAGCGACCTCCTCTTCCACGACCTTGAGTCATTCTGCAGATACGTCAAAGACTACAAGACAGAATCCTCAACTCTTTATGTGACAACGGCCATCAAGAACCTGACCTTCGGCGCCAAAGCTGTTTTCAATGACATCAAGCGAAATCAGCCAAACTGGAGAGATCAGATCGCCCGATATGCTCCTATCACAAGCGCCGAATGGGATGACTGGAAATCCAATAACAAAGAGCGGATGTCGCAGATCGGATTTGCTGAGTTCTTGGATGAACACATCGCGGACATTGTGGGAGATGGAAAGCGAGCACCCAGTGCTGCAGAAGTATTGGAGGCAGTCACAAACCTGAACGATGTCCGCAACGTAACGTTCGGCTCTAAGGTCTCTTTAGCAAACGGAATGGCCTCCTTCGTCTATACCGAAAAAACTCCTTCCGGAGCTGTTTCTGAAGGACATGTCAGCGTCCCCGCTGAGTTCTTGATCGGCATTCCGGTATTTGAAGACGGCCCTGCCTACACCATTCGAGCCAAGCTCCGTTACAGGATTGACCGAAGCAACGGAGAGCTGAAGCTGTGGTATGAACTGCAGCAACTGCAGCGAGTATTTGCTAAGGCGATGGAAGCTCACGTCCAGAAACTGGAAGAACGTTTGTCCGGAGAACTGCCTATCTACTCCGGCTGTTAATAAATAAACCTTTTAATCCATACGGCACTCTCAATCGAGGGTGCCAAACAAAAGCGCATTGAGAAATCAGTGCGTTTTTGTTTTTATGGAGAAGTCATTATGAAACCGATACTCGATCCGATGTGCGGCTCCAGGATGTTCTATTTCGACAAGAACAATAAGTCCGTTCTGTTCGGAGACATTAGGGATGAAACTCATTGGACGCGGCAATACAAAAAGCTGGAGATTCACCCAGACCAACTCATGGACGCAAGGAAATTAGACTTTCCAGACGACACCTTTTACCTCGTGGTCCTCGATCCGCCACATTTAATCAATTGCGGCAAAACCTCAGACATGGCCAAAAGTTACGGCTATTTAGAAAAGGCCTGGCACGAGGATATGAAACGGATTTTCAACGAGGCGTGGCGCGTTCTCCGACCTCACGGCACCCTAATTTTTAAGTGGGCTGATAAAGATGTCTCTTTGGCCGAGCTCCTTTACGTACTGGAACGTGAGCCTGTGTTCGGGGACAAGAAGCCTGCTGCAAATAAAGCCGGAACAAACCGTTTCTTTTTAGTTTTCTTTAAGGATGAATGATGGGCAAAATTGAAATCACAAAGGACGAGGCGCTGCTGATGATCCGCCTCGTTTATTTTTATCTGGACCGCGCCTACTGTATGGAAAAACGTGACAACAAAGAGATTGGCGCAAGCATGGAGCTTAAGAACAAACTGAAGGAGCAGGTAAACAGAGTGCTCCAGGAGGAAAACAATGAAGCTAACTAATGCCGTGGAGTTTTACTCCTGCCTGCTCATGATTATGGACCACTACAGCTATGACCATCAGGTGTACGAAAAATTGCCGGAAGAAGTCGATGAATTGCAGGAAGCGTTTGACGCCTACTTTGATAAACCGTCCCCGGAGCATTGGCACCATGTCATTGAGGAAGCCGCCGATGTCCACATCATGCTCGAGCAGTTCCAGATGTTGATCACTCCTGAGGATAAAGCTGAGTTCGACAAGATTTGTATGGACAAACTGCATCGAGAGGTCGGACGGATTGAAGCAGGAGGTACAAAATGACAGACATTGACTATGACAAATTGTCGAGCATGGTGGCAGATAAAGTCTCCAGCCAGATCGCTGAAAAGCTGATTCAGAAAACAACAAAGCTCACACTCTCTCGTCCAGAAGTAGAGGTTAGGATCGGTTTTGCTCCTGGCTCTTCTGCCGCCCGTGAAGTAATGAAGGATCCGAAGTTCCCTAAGCCTGACGCATTCTCCGAGAACGGGCGCGATCGTTGGTACACAAAAGACATTGACGATTACATGGAAAGCAAAAGACACGCCCGAGCCAAGCTCGCTATTTCAGCCGCTTAGCAATTTCTTCTGCGCTCGCTCTGTAGTATCTCTGGAGCATCTTTAAATCTTTGTGCCCCGTTTGTCTAGCAAGCGCCAGGACATCTAAACGGGGCGCCCCTGTTTCTGGATCAGGGCTGGCGGCCCAAGTCGCAAAAGTTGCGCGGCCGTCATGAAAATTCAGCCCTTCTTTGATTAGTCGGTTTTGAGAATCATATTCAGGTCCAAGGCCGGCTCTATCCCGAACTTTTCGGAATAACGTATCTCTGTTGTGATCGTTAAGTCCGCCAAAAATCCGTGGTTCATACTCGAGCTCCATAACTAATTTAAGAATTTCCCGAGCTCTTGCAGACAAGGCCACGTCTCTTCTTGACAATGTTTTTGTAGCCTCTGCCGGCACATGTAGCACATTGTCACCTAACCAAGAATATTCAATCTTTAAAAGCTCCCCTGCTCGCATTCCTGTTTGACAACTAAAAAGGAAGGCTGCTACCGCAAGTTGCATTTTGTTCTTTGGCACTGTGTGGCCGTCCCAACCGCTAGCCTGCAAAAGTTTCTCTATATCCTCGTCTGAAGCAACTCTCTCGCGGTGCTCTGGCTCCCGTGGTTTCTCCACACCCCGGCAAGGATTCACATCTGTGAGTTCGTTTTTAATAGCAAATTGAAAAACGTCAGAGAGAATTGTCAGCTCTCTATTAACAGTGGACGGTGAAATATAGTTGTCTCGGTTTTTGGCACGTTCGCTGAGGCGACGTTCAATGTAGTTCTCAATCGTTCTGTTTGTAAAAGAAGATAGAGTTTTAGCCGCCAGTTTATCTCTCTGGAGGCGTCTCAGTCGGATTTCTTCTGTACGTTTGGAGCGTTTCTGTGAAGTGACTTCTGAAATATATTCGTCTATCAGTGCGGCCAGCGTGATTGAAGAGGATCGCTCCTCTGCGCTAATTTCTAACTCAGCGCTGAATCGTCTCGCCTCAGAACGTGTTTTAAATGTCTTGGAGAATCGCTGTTTGGTTCCGTCTGCCTGAAGTCTGTAGCCATAAACTTCATACGTACCGCAGAGTGTTTTTCTGATTCCTGCCATATCCGCCTCGAGAATTTCCGTTAGCGTTTCCGTTAAATTTCCGTTATCTAAACCTGAATATAACGAGATATGCCAAAACGGACAACAAAAAATCCCGTTAAACCGAGGCTTAACGAGATATGACAAATAGGTCTGGTGCCCGGGACTGGACTCGAACCAGCACGCCCGTGAAGGCGCTAGCACCTGAAGCTAGTGCGTCTACCAATTTCGCCACCCGGGCAACAGAGAGATGAAATTTTACCTATAAGATTCGATTTTTGCAAACACCTATATAGACTCTATTTGTAATAAATTATTTCAAATGAGCTTCGATTTCAATTTATCGGTCCCGGAGAATGCGAAGGGCAAAAAGAAAACCTCGCGAATCTGCGAGGTCTCAGGAATAAATCTGGTGCCCGGGAATGGATTCGAACCAGCACGCCCGCGAAGAGTGCGTCTACCAATTTCGCCACCCGGGCACAGTAAGCCGCAAAATTATTTATCCTCAAGGCAAACGGTTTTCAAGGCCCTGTCACACCATCATTATTCGGGTTTTCTTTTTCCCTCTACTTTGGCTACCAGCTGTCCGAGGCGCATTGTGTCGTACTCTTCGAACGGCTGGTGAATCCAAGGATTATCTCCGAGATATTCGACATAGTAGTCAGGTTCAACCTGAGAGCAGCCTTTCCACCACAAAACAGCAGTGCGAACTTCGGTCACGCCCGGATAGTTGTTCTGAAGGTGCTCAACAACCTTCTTCAAAGTCAGTCCGGAATCGACCAAGTCGTCGACCAATAGCACTCTTCCTTTGAGAGAGTCAGGACGGCTGGAAGCAATGTACTTACCGATGTCCAAACTTCCCTGAATCGTGCCGGCAGCTTCTCTATAGGAGCTGGTCGACAAAATGTTCAGCGGCATATCGAAAATTCTAGAGAGGATGTCTCCGGGGCGAAGGCCGCCTCGAGCTAAGCAAAGCAAAGAATCAAACTTCCAGCCGCTGTCATAGACATTAAAAGCCAGAGTCTCAATAAGGCGGCGATATTCTTCCCAAGAAACGTGAAGATCTTTCATTCCTATTCCTAATTATTCAAACGGGTTATGAAGCAAAATTGTCTGAGCACGATCCGGGCCGGTAGAAACAACTGCGATCGGGCAGCCGGCAACTTCGGACAGACGAGTTAAATACTTCTGAGCGTTAACGGGCAAATCTTCCCACTTTGTAATACCAAAAGTCGGTTCTTTCCAGCCGGGGAAGTCTTCGTAAATGACTTTGCACTGAGCAACTTCTTCAGCGCCGACAGGCATGATGTCGATCCTTTCGCCCTTGTATTCGTAGCCGACGCCCAAACGAACGGTTTCAAAGCCATCCAAAACGTCGAGCTTCATCACAGCCAGACCGCTTAAGCCGTTCCATTCAACAGCGCGGCGAAGAGCAGCACCGTCGAACCAGCCGCAGCGGCGGGGGCGACCGGGCCCTGGCCCGCAATCATTTTCTCACTAAGATGTGGTCTTGCCGACTTCATCAAAGAGTTCGGTCGGGAAAGGACCTGAACCGACGCGTGTGCAGTAAGCCTTCGTGATACCAAGGATGTAATTGAGTTTCTGAGGGCCGACACCGGATCCGGGGCTGGCAAAGCCTGCAACGGTGTTGCTGGAAGTGACGAACGGATAAGTTCCGTGGTCGATGTCGAGCATGGTTCCCTGAGCTCCTTCGTACAGGAACTGTTCGCCTTCCTTCATCTTAGTGTTGAGAATGTGAGAAATGTCGCGAATCTTCGGAACAATTCTCGGAGCCATTGCCAGCGTATCTTCGATCATCTTTTCGACGTCGACAGGTTCGCTGTTGTAATAGTTCGCCAGCAGGAAGTTGATGAGCTTGCAGTTTTCACGAACTTTTTCTGCAAAGACTTTCGGTTCTGCCAAGTCTCTGACATGGACAGCGCGGCGAGCGATCTTGTCTTCGTAGGCCGGCCCGATGCCACGGCCGGTCGTACCGATTTTCTTATCGCCTAAGGCGTTTTCACGAGCGTGGTCGAGCGCGATGTGGTACGGGAGAACCAGCGGACACTGACCGGAGACAAAAATACGATCTTCGGCATCCATTCCGTGAGCCTTCAGGTCGTCGATTTCCTTCAGCATTGCTTCGGGGCTAACAACTGCACCGTTACCGATGTAGCACTTGACGTGAGGATGCATAACACCGGAGGGGATCAAACGAAGAACCGTTTTCTGGCCGTTGATCACGAGTGTGTGGCCTGCATTGTGGCCGCCGTTGAAACGGACAACGCCTTGTACACTTTCGGTGAGCCAGTCAACGATCTTGCCTTTGCCTTCGTCGCCCCACTGAGCGCCGACAACGACTACATTTTTACTCATTTCATCCTCTTAAAAAATTAACGGTTCGACGTACGGGCCGCTACCGTCCAAACACCATTGATACAAACTAATTCTTCATCCAAGCGGAAAGATTCTTCCAGCGAAGCAACATTGTCTTCAGGCAGTTTTTCAATCACGATGTCGCCGTCTTCGCGAAGTTCACGAATGCGGGACTGCAGGGCGGCATCGTCCAGCCTGTTGGGCGCCAAGATCGCATAAGGACGCTTTGTGTCCATCACGGCGA
>OBYC01000294.1_pt1 | contig 49062 bp, 50 predicted proteins | sample 1550651 | NCBI WGS metagenome assembly OBYC01 (sample SAMEA2580181, study PRJEB22360) | human gut metagenome | biome: human gut; feature: human-associated habitat; material: faeces | place: Denmark | collected 2008/2010
TATCGCATAAAAATACCCTCCTTACTGGTTTGTCCAGTAAAGAGGGTACATATCAGTATGCTTTCAGCTCTTATTTATTATAGTCAGGACAGTCCTAAAGAGCATCTTCTCCACGTTCGCCAGTACGAATACGAATGGCATCAGTTACTTCATAGACGAAGATTTTACCATCGCCATATACACCAGTGTTGATTTCTTCGATAATCTGGTCAATGATTTGTTCGTAGGTTTCATCAGATACAATAGATTCAACCTTTACTTTAGGCAGCAGGTTGCCGCCGAAGTCAACGCCGTTGTATACCTGCTTATGTCCTTTCTGGCTTCCGTAACCCATTATATTAGTAATCATAAGCCCGTGAGCGTTGTTATTGTTAAGAATTACCTTTAAATCGTCAAGTCTTTCTGGACGTATAATTATTTCGAGTTTTTTCATAATTAAGCCTCATTTCTGCGCACGCTTCTAGTGCATAGTGAATTTGTTAAAAATGCATTATTAATATTCATAAAATTAATCTTCATAAAGCTGTTTGCTTGAGCTGTAAACTGTGAAGCAGTAGTATAAAGCACATATTCCAACGAGAGCTTCAACAAGTATTGAATATAAAGAAATTGTTGAACCAAATATCATAAAATGTGCAAATACAGCAGCCGATAAAATAAGCCAGGTCATTTGATAATTACGTGTTACAGCAGATTTCTCCTGAATATTAGATTCCATAATAAGTGCTTCTGTAAAATAATAAGTAAAATAGATTGCAAATATTACAGTTATTCCAAGTGAAATAGTAAGCATTGAGCCAGCGGCTTCTTGCCAGTCAATAAAGTTGATGATCTGTGCGATGACAGAAGCAATAAAGCCGACAATAGCAACAATGCCGGATTTCTTGAATCTGGAGTTACGGTTAATCATTGGAAGTACGCCAATTATAATTAAGAGAAAACCAACGCAGTCATTAGTTACATCAATATTAATATGACCAAATGTTACGTTGAAACGCATAGAAATAATTAATATTCCTACAAGAATTAAAATAATATTTTTTTTGTTCATATTCTGTGTCTTTAAGGAAAAGACATCTCCTTTCGATATAGTCTTTCAATACAATATAATATTTTAGGTAGATTATTTCAATAAAAATTGTATTAAAAAACAGATAATGGAAAGCTTGACAAAGTAAGCTTTCTGTTATTATCAAAAATTGGCTGTTGATATGACACTAAACTGTACTATCTAATGGTATGTAATATAGCAGGAAATATACTATCTTATATACTATAAGTATAGTATGATATACAATAAGCTATATGTCAAATAAAAAAGAAAAGTTAATTTTATGGGGATTTTACAGAGGTTTAACACATAATTTATATAGGGAATAGTTGTTTATTATAAATGTGTGTGCTAGAATGTCAGATAATTATCATAAGCCCTATGTGCTTTAGAAATGGAGATGTGTATGTTAGATTGGAATACTCCAAAGCTTAGTGATAAAGAATGGATAGAAAAGTGCGTAAAAGAGTCACAATATATAGGGAGTGACGCGGCATTTGCCAATATATACCTGTTAAGAAGCAAATATAATATAAAAGTGACATATTATAAGGATTTACTCATAAGATATTATGAGGGGTTTGGCAATAGAAAAGGGTATACCTTTCCATTGGGAAGAAAAGATGTGTTATCCGCGCTTTATGCAATAGAGCAGGATGCTAAGGAAATGAACAGACCATTGGAGTTCTGTTTTGTGACAGAGGAACAGAAAGAAATATTAGAGAATACATTTGCAGGCAGGACAGAGAGTTCATCAGATGCAGGCGATTACGATTATATATATGGACAGCCAGAACTTTCACTGCTTAGTGGAAGAACATATCATAAGAAGAAGAACCACGTTTCAAAATTTAAAAGGACATATGAGGATTATATGTTCTGTGAAATAGGAAATGGTAATCTTGATGATGTTATGCTTATAGAAGATGAGTGGTATTATGACCGCTTACAGCAGGACGACACTTCTGCAATGAAGGAATATGAGGCAATAAGGGAAGCAGTTGATAATTTTGAAGAATTGTCGCTTTCTGGTGGAATTATTTATGCGAATAATGTTCCTGTGGCTATGACAATAGCATCATATATTAATGATGCTGCGGTCGATATACATTTTGAGAAGGCAGTCGGGGAATATGCTGTTAATGGTGGATTTGCCGCGATTAACCAGATGTATGCTTCAACGCTTAAAGATGTTAAATTTATTAACAGGGAAGAAGATATTAACATACCAGGTTTAAGAAAGGCGAAGGAGTCATATCATCCTAAGTTTATGCTTAAAAAATATGGTGTGAGAGTGAAATAAAATGCGTGTAGAATAATATATGCGTAAGAATAAGGAGTAATATACAATATGCTGTCAAAGGTATTATCAAAAGAAACTTGTGCAAAATGCCGTTTTTGCTGTTCGTTTAGAAGGTGCAGTCTTTGGGAAACACCTTTATTTCCTAAAAATGAGTGTGAAAAATTATCAAAGGATAATGAATATGGTGTCAAATCAGATTTTCAGATGCAGGGAGAGTATGGGCAGATGAAGCTTTTACACAAATATTGTACACAGGATAGTGAGGAAGAAGCAGCTTGTGATTACCTTGATGAACATAAGGGATGTATTCTTTCACAAGAGGACAAACCATTTGATTGTAAGATATGGCCTCTTAGAATAATGAGAAAAGGCGACAGGCTTGTAATAGCACTTACACCAACTTGTCCTTCGATAGGAAGAGAGCCGTCAGAGGAGTTAAAAGAGCTTGTGAATAACGGCTTAGGTGAGGTTATATATAATTATGCAAAGGAAAATCCATTTATTATTAAAGAATATAAAGAGGGATTTCCTATAATCATGGGTTAACAAAGTATAAAGCTTGCCCGATATATCAATCGTATGTAGTAAAAAATGATTAGGAAAGGGGTCTGGTTATGACTGTTATAGGAGCAGGAAGTTATAGTATTAAAAGTGTTAATTATAATAATGACATAACTGTTATAAAAGATAATCAGGATACAGACACTAATGTTTCGTCATCCGGCATTAATTCAAAGCTTGATAATGCAGAAGCTGCCAGTGATAAGTCTGTAGATGATGTATATGCAGATGACGAACAGGTTAAGGAAGCTGATAAAACACCAAGACATTCTGATCCTAAGAATTTTACATTTGACTTCAAGAAAGGGAATGAATTCAATCTTGAGGGTGCGACTAGGGATTATGAAGATATTAATGTTAGTAAAGCGCTTACAGATATGAAGAAAGATGAAGTTCTTGAACAATATAAGTTCTTTGTAGATTCTCCAAATCTTGGAACTGACACAGATGGAACGGTACGGATTGTAAGGCGTTAAAGGCGGTATTATATGCTTTTTAAGGCACTTAATTTAATCACAGATAAAAAAATTCAAAATTTTTAAAAAAATTCAAAAAAACACTTGCATTTTGTAAAATGATAGTATATAATTCATTTTGTTGTCACGACAATGGGCTTTCGCCAAGTGGTAAGGCACTGGATTCTGATTCCAGCATTTCGGGGGTTCGAATCCCTCAAGCCCAGCTTGTACCCTCGCATTTATTGCGAGGGTTTTTTGTTTAACAGGAAATTCCTATAGAATTTTTTATTGAATATACTTTCGGGCAGGTTTGCACTGCGGCTGTCAGAAAAGTATTCATCGGGGGTTATAATAATTAAAGGAGGCAGTTATGATACAATTGGGTAAAACACAATGTCTTAATATAATAAAGAAGACTGATTTCGGTGTATATCTTGGGACAGAAGATGATAAGGTGCTTCTTCCAAAGAAGCAGGTGCCTGAAGATATAGAGATAGGAGATGCACTTACGGTATTTGTATACAGGGATTCAAGCGACAGGCTTATAGCTACAACTAACACACCTAAGATTGAGTTAGGCGGACTTGCAAGACTTAAAGTGTCAGAGGTAAGCAGTATAGGTGCATTTCTTGACTGGGGACTTGAGAAGAATTTACTGCTTCCTTACAGGGAACAGACAACACACGTTAATACGGGTGATGAATACCTTGTAGCTTTATATATAGACAGGAGCAACAGACTTGCCGCAACAATGAAGGTAAGCAGATATCTTCAGACTACAGATAAGTACGTAAAGGATAGCGCTGTATCAGGAACTGTTATTGGAATTAAGCCAGAACACGGAATATATGTGGCTATTGATGATAAATACTACGGATTTATAACAAGAAATGAAATGTCAGATGATATCAAAATCGGGGATGTAGTCCACGGAAGAGTTATAAAGGTAAGGGAAGATAATAAAATAACAATAAGTATACATCAGAAAGCTTATATACAGATGGACGAAGATTCAACACTTATCTATAATAAGATAGTTGAGCTTGGTGGAAGTCTTGGATTTACAGATAAGGCAGATCCGGAGGTTATAAAGAAGTATTTTAATATGAGCAAGAATGCTTTTAAGAGAGCCGTAGGAAGGCTTTTGAAGCAGGAAAAGGTTGTTATTACAGAGAATTCAATAGTTTTAAAATAATAATAGTTCTAAAACAATATTTCTTGAATAAAGATAACTATTGTTATACAATTTAACCTGATGTGAATGATATATGTGTAATTTCAGATTAGATATGCACAGTTACACATCAACTTTTATATATGCGAAGGCATTAGAAGGAGGATAATATGCAGAAAGTTATTAGTACAGACAAAGCTCCAAGTGCAATTGGACCATACTCACAGGCTGTTGAGATTAATGGAATGGTGTATACATCAGGTGTTATTCCGGTTATTCCAGCAACAGGAGAAGTTGCTGAGGGTGGAGTAGAGGCTCAGGCAGAACAGGCTTTTAAAAATCTTTGCAATCTTGTAGAAGAGTCAGGTTCAAAGGTTGAGAATATTGTAAAGACAACAGTATTTATTAAAGAAATGAATGATTTTGGAAAGATTAATGAAATTTATAAGAAGTACTTCAAAGAACCATTTCCAGCTCGTTCTTGTGTAGAAGTTGCAAGACTTCCTAAAGATGTATTACTTGAAGTGGAAGCTATCGCATGGAAGTAAAAAAGATTAATTGTTTTATGCCAGTATTGATTGTTTCGTATGTATTTCTTTCATCATTAGTATCATTGCTGATGGTTGTGGCAATTAATCAGCTGGGTATTCATATACCAGGCTGGGTGTCTTACGTTATCAGCGAGGCAGTCATTATTGTAATAGGGCTTATATATATTGCTGTTATGGGAATAAGCATAAAGCGTGATATGCAATATCATATAATTGCATTTAAAGATGTAATTGTTTCTATACTTGCGGGTTATATGATGATACCTATGGTGCTGTTTATTAACAACGTTTCAATGCTTTTTTCAAAGAATTATCTTGAAGCGGCATCACAGACGTTGCTAACATATCCATTTGTGGTACAGATTATACTTATGGCAGTTATACCAGCACTTGTTGAAGAATTCATATTCAGAGGCTTGTTTTATGGAACGTATAGAAAATGCGGAGTATTAAAGGGAGCTCTTATGAGTGGCCTTGTGTTTGGACTATTCCACCTTAATATTAACCAGTTCTGTTATGCATTTGTCATTGGTGTTGTATTTGCGTTTTTGGTAGAGGCTACAGGTTCTATATGGTCATCAGTGCTTGCACATTTTGCGATTAATACTTATTCAATTACGATTATACAGCTTCTTAAGATTACAGGTACTTATGATACAATGCAGGAAGCGGCTGGTGAAACAGTAGTACAGAGTTCGTCAATTTCTATGTTACTGACACTTGCTATGCTTCTTGGAGTATCGATTGGATTTATGTCGCTTGTGTATCTGTGCATTAAGAAAATGGCACAGCATAATGGAAGATGGGAATATATCGTTAATGATGTGAAATCTTTCAGAGTGCAAGAAAATGCTGCGTCAGAACAGTCAGTTCCTCAGCAGAAGATTATGACAGTTCCAGCAATCGTTACAGTTATTGCAGTTGTTATATATATGATTGTAAGTGAAATATTTTAATTGGGAAATTAAATGAGTTAAGATAATTAATAATGAGCATAATTCGTATGCAGAATAATACGCCGTCAGTTATCAATAAAGATAATTGACGGCGTATTATTGGTTTAATGTATCAGATAAAAGGAGTAAGAAATATTCTGTTATATACGAATATCAATATTCTGTCCTAATTCAGGATTAACAGATGCTTCCATCATCTTAGTAAGACTGTCTCCTGATGTCTCAAGAGTGTCAAGAGATTGTCTGAGCACAGCAACCTGAACATCATTCACTACATTGATTGTACTTAAGTTAGTAGATAATCCAGCTATGTCCATATATAAATCCTCTCTTCTTTGGAATAATTAATAGATTAATATAATTATAAGCACATAACAGCCATAATGCAAGGGTAAATAGCTGAATATATATAAAGATACTGCAAAAAATAGTAACAGGACAATAAGCAGGGAGGCTGGATAATAAAGATAATAAGACATAGACCAGGAAATATGGATAATGATAATAAAAGAGAATGTTAAAAATATTAATTTAAAATGGATATATATAATTACAGGAACATTTCTTATGGCAATTGCATATAAAAGCATATATGATTCTGCTGGAATGGTTACAGGCGGAATATCAGGAATAAGTATCATAATAAGAAGATTGTCATTAATTGCAAAGGAAAGCTGGAAGTCGGGGTGGCTTCCGCAATCTGGCATACCGATATGGTTCACTAATATTATTCTTGATATTCCTTTATTCATATGGGCATACTGCAAAAAAGGCATAGATTATATTAAAGATACGCTTGCTGCTGATGCACTGCTTACATTTTTTATGGCAGTACTTCCAGCAGATACAAGAGTAGATGTAAGTTATTTAAAGACTGCCATAATTGGAGGCATAATGGCAGGTGTTGGTATTGGAATGGTATTAAGGACTGAGATTACGACGGGGGGAACGGATCTGCTGGCGGGTCTAATTGTTGAAAGAAGCAGATATTTAAGTGTGGTTGTAATTATGAATATAATTGATGCTCTTATAATAATAGCAGGGGCATTTGCATTTGGAATAAGGGTTACGATGTATGCAATTCTGGCGATTGTTATAACAACTTTTATAGCTGAATTTATTATAAGATGGCATATGAAAGTTAAGAGTTTTGGTGATGTTAGTGAAGATTGATTGAGTAAATTTGTGCAAAATACACATCAATTTAATAATTATGGTAAAAGTGATAAAAAAGCAACTGCGATATTTGGCTAATTACCATATAGCCAAGGACAGGCATTTAGTGTAGAATAAGCAGTATCAGAAAGCGTGCATACGCTTTTTATATTTTAGGAGGAAAGTTTTCAATGGCAAGTTTATCACTTAAAAATGTTTGTAAAGTATATCCTAACGGCTTTGTAGCTGTTAAAGATTTCAACCTTGAAATCGCAGATCAGGAATTTATTATCTTCGTAGGACCATCTGGTTGTGGTAAGTCTACAACTCTTCGTATGATCGCTGGTCTTGAAGAAATCAGTTCTGGTGAATTATGGATCGGAGACAAGCTCGTTAATGATGTAGAGCCTAAGGATAGAGATATCGCTATGGTATTCCAGAATTATGCGTTATATCCACATATGTCAGTATATGACAATATGGCATTTGGTCTTAAGTTAAGAAAGGTACCTAAGGATGAAATAGATAAGTCAGTTCATGAAGCTGCTAAGATTCTTGATATCGAGCACTTACTTGATCGTAAGCCAAAGGCTCTTTCAGGTGGTCAGAGACAGAGAGTTGCTATGGGACGTGCTATCGTTCGTAGCCCTAAGGTATTCCTTATGGATGAGCCTCTTTCAAACCTTGATGCTAAGTTAAGAGTACAGATGCGTGTTGAGATTTCTAAGCTTCACCAGAGATTACAGACAACTATCATCTACGTAACACATGACCAGACAGAGGCTATGACACTTGGTACAAGAATCGTAGTTCTTAAGGATGGTATCATTCAGCAGGTAGATACACCTCAGAACCTTTACAATACACCTAACAACATCTTCGTTGCTGGTTTCATTGGTTCACCTCAGATGAACCTTATTGATGCTACAGTATCTCAGGAAGGTTCACAGGCAGTTCTTAAGATGAGCGAAGAAGTTACTATCAAACTTCCAGCTGAAAAGAGCAAGAAGCTTATCGATGAAGGTTATGTTGGAAAGACAGTTGTAGTTGGTATCCGTCCAGAAGACGTTAAAGATGATCCAGAATTTATCGCTGCTCATCAGGATACTAAGTTTAAGTCAACAATCAGAGTATATGAATTACTTGGTGCTGAAGTTAACCTTCACTATGAAATCGGTGATGTTACATGTACAGCTAAGGTTAATCCTAGAACAACAGCTCGTCCAGGTGATGAAGTTGAATTCGCTATGGATGTTGCAAGACTTCATGTATTTGATAAGGAAACAGAAATGGTAATTACTCACTAATTACTATACATAATTAGATATTTGTATTATTCAAATATAATTATTTTATAAAATTTAGAGGAAGTGTATAATTTCTATACATTTCCTCTTTTTTTTTTTGTCATTTTGCTTTACAATGATATAGTAAATGTCAAAAAGATGCGAAGGAATGGAGTATAATATGATTTCAAATCAGATTTTACAGACAACCGTTGATGGGTTAAAAGAAATATCACGAGTTGATTTATGTGTTATTGATGCAGAGGGCAAGGTTGTAGCTAAGACATTTGATAATGTTGCTGAATGTACAGCAGATGCACTTGTATTTATAGATTCACCAGCAGATAGTCAGGTGGTTAATGGATATCAGTTCTTTAAGGTTGTTGAAGATGGCAATCTTGAGTATATAATATTGGCTAAGGGAACAACTGATGATGTATTTATGTTAGGAAAGCTTGCAGCATTTCAGATACAGAATCTTTTAGTTGCTTATAAGGAAAGATTTGATAAGGATAACTTTATAAAGAATCTTCTTCTTGATAATCTTCTAAGGGTTGATATGTATACAAGAGCTGAGAAGCTTCATATTGATACGGATGTAAAGAGAGTTGTATATATTATTGAGACTAAGCACGAGAAAGATATTAATGCATTAGAGACAATAAGAACTTTATTTGCTTCAAGAACAAGGGATTTTATCACAGCAGTTGACGAGAAGAGTATAATACTTGTCAGAGAGGTTAAGAGTAATGAAACTTACGAAGACCTTGATAAGACAGCAGAAGTTATTATAGATATGTTAAATACAGAGGCTATGAGTTCTGCACATATTGCTTATGGTACTATTGTTAATGATATAAGAGAAGTATCACGTTCTTACAAGGAAGCTAATATGGCTCTTGATGTAGGCAAAATATTCTATAGTGACAAGAATGTTGTTGCATATAACAGACTTGGTATTGGACGTTTAATATATCAGCTTCCACTTCCACTTTGTCAGATGTTCATAAGAGAGATATTTGACGGAAAGTCACCTGATGATTTAGATGAGGAGACATTATCAACAATTAACAAGTTCTTTGATAACAGCCTTAATGTATCAGAGACATCAAGACAGTTATATATCCACAGAAATACTCTTGTATACAGACTAGATAAGCTTCAGAAGACTACAGGCCTTGATTTGAGAGTGTTTGATGATGCCATAACATTTAAGATTGCACTTATGGTAGTTAAATATATGAAATATATGGAAAGTAAAGATACATACTAATTTGGAGGAATATTAATAATGATTATAATGGAAGATGTTACCAAAACGTATACATCTGGAGTTCCTGCTTTGAACGGAATTAATCTTCACGTTCAGAAAGGAGAATTCGTGTTTATAGTAGGTAAGAGTGGTTCAGGTAAGTCAACTCTTATAAAGCTTCTTCTTAAGGAACTTGACCCAACATCTGGTAAGATATACGTTAATAAAAAGTACCTTAATAAACTTACAAGAAAGAAGTTACCATATCTTAGAAGAGATATCGGTGTTGTATTTCAGGATTTCAGACTTTTACCAGATCGTAATATATACGATAATATTGCATTTGCACAGAAAGTTGTCGAAGCTCCTAATAAGAAGATTAAGAGCAGGGTTCTTGCTATGCTTTCAATGGTAGGACTTCTTGATAAGTATAAGTCATTTCCTAATGAGTTATCAGGTGGTGAACAGCAGAGAGTTGCCATAGCCAGAGCACTGGTTAATAAGCCAGCTATATTATTGTGCGATGAGCCTACAGGTAACCTTGACCCAGCTAATTCTAATGAGATTATGAAGATATTAGATCAGGTTAACAAGCAGGGAACAACAGTACTTGTTGTTACTCATAATATGGAGATAGTTCAGCAGATGAAGAAGAGAACTATTACTATGAGCGAAGGCAAGATTATCAGTGATTTGGAAAAAGGTGGTTATTTCTATGAAGATTAGATCGTTATTTTATCATATTAAAGACGGATTAAAGAACATCTATCGTAATAGATTGTTCTCTCTTGCGTCTATAGCAACAATTACAGCGTGTATATTCCTTTTTGGTGTATTCTATGCACTTGTATCCAATTTTCAGTATATGATTCATAAGGCTGAGAATGAAGTATGCGTAACAGTATTTTTCGATGAAGGACTTACAGACGCAGATATTAAGAAGCTTGGCGATACGATAAGCCAGCGTAATGAAGTGTCAAGAATTCATTATACATCAGCTGATGAAGCGTGGGAGAATTACAAGGCTGAGTATTTTAAAGATTACCCAGAACTTGCAGAAGGTTTCAAGGATGATAATCCTCTTGCTAATTCTTCATCATATGAGATATATCTTAATGAAGCTTCAAGTCAGGCTACACTTGTAACATACCTTGAAAATCTTGATGGTATAAGACAGGTTAACCGTTCAGAGGCAACAGCAAGTGGACTTGCCAGTGCCGCAAGACTTGTTAGTTACATAACAATAGCAATTATAGTTATTCTTCTTGCAGTATCTATATTCCTTATTACTAACACAATTGTAATAGGTATTACTGTCCGTAAAGAAGAGATTTCTATTATGAAGTATATAGGTGCTACAGATGCATTTGTTAATGCACCATTCTTCGTAGAAGGTATTGTAATTGGACTTGTTGGTTCAATTATTCCAATAGTTATTCTTAGATTTGTATATGAGAATATTATTAATTTTGTTATGAATAAGTTCTCGATACTTCAGAATATTCTTGCATTTATGCCGGTTAATGATGTATTCAGAATACTGGTTCCAGTAGGAATTCTTCTTGGTATCGGAATAGGTGCATTAGGAAGCTTCTTTGCCGTAAGAAAGCATGCTAATGTATAGCAGATAATATTAGCCAGACATAGGACTGCTGCATTGAATTATATGATTATGTATTATATATGAAGATTATATTATGTGATTGTATATGATATGTGGAAGTCCTATTTAAAAATAAAAATGGTATCCGACAGTATAGATTGTTATGCTATTGTTAAGCGGCTGTTTGTATGCATTTTATAAATGGTCTGACTGAATGGAGGAGTTGTATGAGGAGAGCATTAGCAAAAAGGCTTATTCCATTGTTGATGGTACTTGTGCTTGTAATACCATATTTTGCAGTGTCATATTATGATGTATATGGAGATGATAAGCAGAATCTCAATGATGCTAACAGCAAGAAAAAAGATTTGCAGAGCCAGTATGAACAGACAGAGAAAATAATTGAAGACTTAAAGGCACAGAACGATGATATGATAGCTTATATTGCCCAGCTTGATGCACAGATGTCCAGTGTTGACGGTGAGCTTAATGAGGTTAATGAGCAGGTTGAGCAGATAGAGGCTGAGATAGCGGATACAGAAGAAAAGCTTGCACAGGCAGAGATAGAGGCAGAAGAACAGTATAGTTCAATGAAGCTTAGAATTCAGTTTATGTATGAACATAATGATGAAACATATTTTGCATTGCTTATGAATTCCCAGAGTATGGGTGATATGCTTAATAAGGCGGAATATATTACAAAAATCTCACAGTATGACAGGGAAATGCTTGAAAAATATAATGCTACTGTTACTTATATAACTGTCGCCAAAGCACAGTTAGAAACGGACAGGGAGACACTTGTAACCAAGCAGGAGGAGCTTGAAGATAAGAGAGCTTCACTTTCACTGCTTGAGTCAACCAAGAAGAGTGAAATGGCTTCATTACAGAAGAATAAGCAGCAGCAGGAGAATTATAAAGCTAAGATAGAAGCTGATATAAAGGCTCAGGACGAATATATTGCCAAGATAGAGGCAGAGATTAAGGCCAAGGAGAATAGTGGAAGTGCCAATGTTGTAAAATATGATGGTGGAAAGTTCAAGTGGCCTACAGAGTCAACAAGGATAACCTCACCTTATGGTGATACAGAGGGCAGAAGCTCTCCGCATAAGGGAATTGATATCGGTGCACTTAACAGAGGCGTTGCGGGTGATGCTATATATGCGGCGTATGATGGTGATGTGGTAATTGCGACATTTAGTTCATCAGCGGGTAATTATATTATGATTAATCATGGTGGTGGATTGTATACAAGATATCTGCATGCTTCAAAGCTTCTTGTCAGTGCAGGAACACATGTAACTAAGGGACAGAAGATAGCACTTATGGGAACAACTGGTGATTCTGACGGAGTTCATCTACATTTTGATGTAAGATATAACGGAAGTTATGTTTCACCTTGGAACTACTTAAGCAAATAAATATTAATAAATGCAGAGGCATATAGGTATGGACAATCAAAATAACAACATTTATTCAAATGATAATGTCAATAGTGATGATTTTAATGCTGGTGATAACATTAATGTAATTAATAATGTTAATGCAGATAATGACATTAATGCCGGAAACAGAATTAATAATAGTGCTTCGGATAATCGTGTAAATATTGGTGATTTGTATGGAATGAATGATTTAAGAAGAAATGCACAGCCGCCAAGAAAGAAGAAATCACAAGGCTTTGCAAGTGGAATGATTATCGGTGCTGTATCAGCATTTATGGCTGTTATACTTCTAATATTAAGTGTGGCAGCAGTGTGTATAGCTAAAGGCTACATTCATATAGGTGTTAATGGAGATGTATATATACAATCTGATGCAGTCACAGATTCAGACGGAATTGGAAGTGAGGTAGAAGGCAAGCTTAATGCAATTGATTCTGTGCTTGAATCCTTTTATTTTGGTGATGTAGATGATGAAACCGCCAAAGATAACATTTACAAGGCGTATCTTAGTTCATATGGTGACAAGTATACCATGTATTATACAGCGGATGAATATAAAGCCTTAAAGGAGTCAACAAATGGCAAGTTCTATGGCATAGGAGCAGTCTGCCAGCTTAGCGGTGAAGGTGGTGTTCTTCTTGTAGATGTATATGATAATGGGGCAGGTTATCAGGCTGGACTCAGGAGTGGCGACAGGGTTGTAAATGTTGATGGCAGGGACATAACAGGTATGGAGCTTTCATCAGCCGTTGCACTTATTAAAGGCGACAAGGGTACATCTGTCACGCTGGAGGTCATTCGTGGAACTGAGCGATTGACATTTTCTGCGGTAAGAGATGCTGTTGAAGCAAAGACAGTGTCATATACACTTCTTGATAATAATATAGGTTATCTTTCGATATCACAGTTTGAGGAGGTAACAACAAAGCAGTTCAAGGCGGCTGTTGAAGATTTGCAGTCACAGGGTATGAAAGGACTTGTAATTGATATAAGAAACAATCCAGGTGGATTGCTTGATACGGTTGTAGGTATGCTTAAATATATGCTTCCTGACGGACTTATTGTGTATACAGAGGATAAGCAGGGCAATAGAAAAGAGTATAAAGGTCAGGATAATGATGAGTTCAATCTGCCACTGGCAGTCATTGTAAATGGCAATAGTGCCAGTGCCTCAGAGATATTTGCAGGTGCTATACAGGATTATGGCAAAGGAACGATAATTGGAACCCAGACATATGGCAAAGGAATTGTGCAGACAGTTAAACCACTTACAGATGGAAGTGCAATAAAGTTCACAATTGCCAAGTATTTTACACCAAAGGGTCAGGATATACACGGAAAAGGTGTTACTCCAGATATGGTAGTGGAATATGATACTGATGCAGATGTTGATACCCAGCTTGATGCGGCAATTAAGAATGTGGAAGCACAGATTAATTAAATATATGCAAATGGAAAATATATAAATTACAGTAAGCCTGATGGCTGATATGCAGATTGGCAGTTTGTTGAAATCTGTTGTGTATCAGCAGTCAGGTAATTTTTATTACAAAATAAAACAAATGTTCTATTTTTAATAGACAAAGGCATTTATTTGTAGTAAAATCAATATATAAGGTAAATACTATTAAATAATATTGTTGTTGACTATTTTACTATAGATTAACGAAGGGAGAATTGTTATGGAATTCAAGTTACACGCTCCTTATAAACCGACAGGAGATCAGCCCCGTGCAATAGAGAAGCTTGTGCAGGGATTTGAAGAGGGTAATCAGTTCGAGACCCTTGTCGGTGTTACAGGCTCTGGTAAGACATTTACTATGGCGAACATAATACAGTATGTGCAGAAGCCAACACTTATTATCAGTCATAATAAGACATTGGCGGCACAGTTATATAGCGAGATGAAAGAATTCTTTCCTGAGAATGCAGTAGAGTACTTTGTCTCTTATTATGATTATTACCAGCCGGAGGCTTATGTGCCACAGAGCGATACTTATATAGCCAAGGATTCTTCGATTAATGACGAGATAGATAAGTTAAGACATTCAGCAACAGCGGCACTGTCTGAAAGAAATGATGTAATAATAGTTGCTTCAGTTTCATGTATATATGGATTAGGTGCACCTATTGATTATAAGAATATGGTTATATCACTTCGTCCAGGTATGGAAAAAGACAGAGATGAGATGATAAGAAAGCTTATAGATATACAGTATATGCGTAATGACCAGGATTTTAAACGAGGAACATTCAGGGTAAGGGGAGATGTTGTAGAAATATATCCTTCTGCATCAAGTGGAGATGCTGTGAGAGTAGAGTTTTTTGGTGATGAGATAGACAGGATAAGCGAGATTGATTCTCTTACTGGTGAGGTTAAGTGTAACCTTGACCATGTTGCTATATTTCCTAATTCACATTATGTTGTTGAAAAAGAGAAGATGGAAAAGGCGATTGAGAATATTAAGAAAGAGCTTGCAGAGAGAATAGAATATTTCAAGAGTGAGGATAAACTTCTTGAGGCACAGAGAATAGAAGAACGAACGAACTTTGATATAGAGATGATGCAGGAAACAGGCTTCTGTTCAGGTATTGAGAATTATTCAAGACATTTAGCAGGGCTTCCGGCAGGGTGTCCACCATATACGCTTATGGACTATTTTCCAGATGATTTTATGATTATTGTCGATGAGTCACATATTACTATTCCACAGATAAGGGGAATGTATGCAGGCGATCAGGCAAGAAAGACGACACTTGTTGATTATGGCTTCAGGCTTCCATCAGCGAAGGATAACAGACCGCTTAATTTTCAGGAGTTTGAGAGCAAGATATCACAGATGCTTTTTGTATCTGCTACGCCTAGCAGGTATGAGGAAGAACATGAACTTATGAGGGCAGAGCAGATTATAAGACCTACAGGACTTCTTGATCCAGAGATAACAGTAAGACCAATAGAGGGTCAGATAGATGATCTTATAAGTGAGATTAATAAGGAAGTTGAGAAAAAGAACAAGATACTTGTAACTACACTTACCAAGCGTATGGCAGAGGATCTCACAGATTATCTTAAGGAAGTCGGCATAAGAGTCAAGTATCTTCATGCGGATATTGATACACTAGAGCGACAGAAGATTATAAGGGATATGCGACTTGACGGATTCGATGTGCTTGTTGGTATCAATCTGCTTAGAGAGGGACTTGATATTCCAGAGATAAGTCTTGTGGCTATTCTTGATGCTGATAAAGAGGGCTTCTTAAGAACAGAGACTTCACTTATCCAGACGATAGGACGAGCTGCCAGAAATGCAGAGGGACACGTTATTATGTATGCAGATACTATAACAGAGTCTATGGAAAAGGCTATATCTGAGACGGAAAGACGTAGAAAGATACAGCAGGAGTACAATGAGGTACACGGAATAACCCCTCAGACTATAAAGAAGGCAGTAAGAGATCTTATAAGTATATCTAAGGCAGCAGAAGCAGATAATTCAAATGGAAGGCTTGATGTAGATTATGAATCTATGAGCATTAAAGATCTTGAAAAGGTTAAGAAGCAGATTGAGAAAAATATGCGTAAGGCTGCAGCAGAGCTTGACTTTGAACAGGCGGCTATGCTTCGTGATAAGATGATCGAGATTAATAAGTATATTTATGAGGATAAGAAGTCAGGCAGATAGAATTAATAGCTATTATACCAGGTGAGGCTATAAGTTCAAAAGCAATATTACGCAGTCAGAATTATAAAAAGCAGTTGCTGATTACGGAAAAAGCTTTATGTACCTGAGATGATTAAGGATTAAGAAAGAAGAAATAACGGAGAAAATAGAATATGGAAAAAGGTGATTACAGGAATTATATAAGAATAAGAGGTGCAAGTGAGCATAATCTTAAAAATATTGATGTAGATATACCAAGGGACAGTCTTGTAGTACTTACAGGTCTGTCTGGTTCTGGTAAGTCAAGTCTTGCCTTTGACACTATATATGCAGAAGGCCAGAGAAGATATATGGAGTCATTATCTTCATATGCAAGGCAATTCTTAGGACAGATGGAAAAGCCGGCGGTAGAGAGCATAGAAGGACTTTCACCAGCTATTTCCATAGACCAGAAGTCAACTAACAGAAATCCACGTTCAACAGTTGGAACTGTTACAGAGATATATGATTATTTCAGATTATTATATGCAAGAATAGGTACACCACATTGTCCAAAGTGTGGCAAAGTAATCAACAAGCAGACTGTAGACCAGATGGTTGATACTATTATGGAGCTTCCAGAAAGAACAAAGATACAGATATTAGCTCCAGTTGTAAGAGGAAGAAAAGGTGAACATAAGAAGCTTTTTGAACAGGCTAAAAAGAGTGGTTATGTAAGAGTTATTGCTGATGGCAATATGTATGAGCTTACAGATGAGATAAATCTTGATAAGAACAAGAAGCATAATATAGAAATTGTTGTTGACCGTCTTGTAGTTAAAGATGGAATTAACAAAAGACTTACAGACTCAATAGAAACAGCACTTAAGCTTGCAGAGGGACTTATGACAGTTGATGTTATAGATGGTGAGCCGATTAACTTTTCACAGAGCTTTTCGTGTCCGGATTGTGGCATAAGCATAGATGAGATAGAGCCAAGAAGCTTTTCGTTCAACAATCCATTTGGTGCGTGTCCTGATTGTTACGGACTTGGTTATACAATGAATTTTGATGCAGAGCTTCTTATACCAGATGATTCATTAAGCATCGATGAGGGAGCTATAGTTGGTATGGGATGGCAGTCTGTAAAGGATGAGGGCAGCTTTTCAAGGGCTATTATGAGTGCACTTGCAAAGGAATATAACTTCAGTTTATCAACACCATTTAAGGATTATCCAGATGATATTAAGGATATGATTATAAATGGTACTAAGGGCAGAAGTGTTAAAGTGCATTACAAAGGCCAGAGAGGCGTTGGAGAATACGATATAGCATTTGAAGGCCTTATCCATAATATGGAGAAAAGATACAGGGAAACTTACTCAGACAGTGCAAAGCAGCAGTATGAGGAATTCATGCGCATAAGACCTTGTAAGTCCTGCCACGGACAGAGATTAAAGCCATCATCTCTTGCTGTTACGATAGCAGATAAGAATATATATCAGATTACAGATATGTCTATTGTTAAGTTAAAGAAGTTTTTAGATGAGCTTGAACTTACAGACAGACAGAAGTTTATCGGTGCAGAGATACTTAAGGAGATTAAGGCAAGAATACAGTTTCTTATGGATGTAGGACTTGATTATCTTTCATTATCAAGAGCTACAGGTACGCTTTCAGGAGGAGAGGCACAGAGAATAAGACTTGCGACACAGATAGGTTCAGGACTTGTTGGTGTGGCTTATATACTTGATGAGCCAAGTATCGGACTTCATCAGAGAGATAACGACAAGCTGCTTGGGACACTTATACATTTGCGTGACCTTGGTAACTCAGTTATTGTGGTTGAACACGATGAAGATACTATGCGTGCCGCAGATTATATTGTTGATATAGGACCGGGTGCCGGACGTAATGGTGGAGAAGTTGTTGCGACAGGAACAGCAGCTGATATTATGGCATGCAAGGATTCGCTTACAGGTGCATATCTTAGCGGAAGAATCAAGATTCCAGTGCCGGCTAAGAGAAGAAAGCCGACAGGCTGGATAACTGTTAAGGGTGCAAGGGAGAATAATCTTAAAAATATTGATGTTGATATACCACTTGGAGTATTTACATGTGTAACAGGTGTATCGGGTTCAGGAAAGAGTTCCCTAGTGAATGAAATTCTGTATAAGCACCTTGCTAAGTCTTTAAACCGTGCAAGATGTATCGCTGGTGACCATGATGATATTATAGGAATCGAGCAGCTTGATAAGGTTATAGATATTGACCAGTCGCCAATAGGAAGAACTCCACGTTCTAATCCTGCGACATATACGGGTGTATTTGATATGATAAGGGATCTTTTTGCTTCAACAACAGATGCTAAGGAAAGAGGTTATAACAAAGGACGTTTCAGCTTTAATGTAAAGGGAGGACGTTGTGAGGCTTGTTCCGGAGATGGTATTATCAAGATAGAAATGCATTTCCTGCCTGATGTATATGTTCCTTGTGAAGTGTGTGACGGAAAGCGTTATAACAGGGAAACACTTGAAGTTAAGTATAAGGGAAAGAGCATATATGATGTACTTGATATGACAGTTGAGGATGCAGTTGATTTCTTTGAAAATGTGCCATCAGTCAGAAGAAAAATAGAAACTCTTAATGACGTTGGACTTTCATACATTAAGTTAGGACAGCCATCTACAGAGCTTTCAGGTGGAGAGGCACAGAGAATAAAGCTTGCTACAGAGCTTTCAAAAAGAAGTACAGGAAAGACTATATACATTCTTGATGAGCCTACAACAGGACTTCATTTTGCAGACGTCCACAAGCTTGTTGATATACTTCATAAGCTTGCGGAGGGCGGTAACACTGTTGTTGTTATCGAGCATAATCTTGATGTTATCAAAACAGCCGATTATATTATAGATATGGGACCAGAAGGCGGCGACAGAGGTGGTACAGTTATTGCAAAGGGTACACCAGAAGAGGTTGCCAAGGTTAAGAAGTCTTATACGGGACAGTATGTTAAGAAGTATTTATAAGGATGGTGCAGATGACGGCATTGTGGATGAAAGTTCAATGATAGAAGATGTTTAAAGTCTCTAAATTGGCAAATTTGAAAATTGCAGGTGCTGGTCAGCGTTATAAATTATAAAAACATATCTTTTATAGTTACTTTAAATAATATAAAGTGTAAAAATACGATATTTGATTGCTAGGAGAAGAAAAATGGTATCACGCATTATATTTGATATGGATGGCGTTCTTATAGATTCAGAAAGACAGTCTAATGAGGGCTGGCTATGGGCGGCAGGGCAGCTTGGAGTGGATATGCCCATGTGGCTTATAGACAGCTTTAAGGGTGCTCCGGCAGAGCTTTGCTGCAAGTTCTTTGATGATTATTACAAGGGTGTGATAGATTATTGGGAAGCGAAGGAGCTTAGAACACAGCATGTATACAAGATAAGGGAAACAGAAGGTATTCCTGTTAAAAAGGGCGTAAAGGACATATTTGAATATATAAGAAATAATGGATTAAAGTGTGCAGTTGCTACATCAACAAGGCGTGAAAGTGCTGAGAAAACACTTCACGAAATAGGAGTGTGGGATTATCTTGATGCGGTTGTATATGGAGATGAAGTCGAACATGGAAAGCCAGAACCAGATATATTCCTTCGTGCGGCTAAGGCAATAGGCGTAAATCCGTCAGAGGCAGTAGTAGTTGAGGACAGCATTAATGGCATTAAGGCTGGATATGCGGCAGATATGAGAGTTGTTCATATTCCCGATACAATAGCAATAGATGATGATATCAGGAAGCTTACATATATGGTATGTGCTGACCTTAATGGACTTATTGATGTTGTGGAAAGTATTAACAAACCAGTTATTAACAGGGAAAATGTTATCAATGCATTTGCAGAGTATGTAAGAAATTATGACCCATCAGATGAAAAGATAAAGCTTAAGATAGATCATACATACAGAGTAGCAGGATTGTGTCAAAGAATTGCAGAATCATTAGGTTTAAGTGAACCGGATGTGGATATTGCGTGGCTTCTTGGAATGTTACACGACATAGGAAGATTTGAGCAGATAAGGCGTTTCGGTACATTTAATGATGTCCAGTCAGTAGACCATGCAGAATTCGGGGCAGACCTGCTGTTTAAGGAAGGTCTTATAAGGAAGTTTGCAGAAGGGTATTATGAAGAATGTGAGCTTGCACGTTCAGGGAATGAAGAAGCTGAGCAGATAATAAAAAATAATGAGCACCACAATAAAGATACAGGACTTCTTGAAATGGCAATAAGACAGCATAATAAGTATCGTGTAAAAGAAGACCTCACCGAAAGACAGCGTATGTTTTGTGATATACTGCGTGATGCAGATAAGGTTGATATATTTAAGGTAAATGCAGATATTCCTATGGAGATTATATATGATGTAACAACAGAGGAGCTTAAGAACGGAGTTATAACCAAAGAGGTACTTGAGAGCTTTTATAAGAAGGAAACAGTACTTAAAAGTGTAAGAAGGAGTGCAGTTGACCATATAGTGGGGCATATATCACTGCTTTTTGAACTTGTGTATAAAGAAAGTTATAGACAGGCCAAGGAACAAGGTTATGTATATAAACTGCTGGACTTTAAGTCTGATGTACCTGAGGTTAATGCAGAATTTGGCGATATGAGGAAATATGTAGACGAGTTCCTTATGGAAATATAAAGCTGTATAAATCTGAAATTAAGCGGTATAAGCATGCAACAGATTAATAATAGGAGGTTGTGTTGTATGGGATTGTAATAAAGATTGAAGAATATGCTTGTCATTATACCGCTTGTTTACTATAATAAATGTATATATGAGTTGTAGATGTGTTATATATACTGATATATACTTTAAAAGCAATGGAAAGAAATATAAAACAATAAAAGCTGTAAATTGATATAAAAAATTGTTATGTAAAATATCTAATTAATATATGTGTGTGTTATATGTATATATTATATATGTATATGTTATATATATGTATATTATGATACCAGGGGCACAAGGTCTAAACCCACATGAGCTCGCTTATAGGTGGGTTTAGACCTTGTGACACACTCCCTGATATGAGCATAAAAGTGGGATGATAATCCCACGATATGCGAATATTGGGGAGAATTGTGGGAGTGCGTAGCACGGAACAATTCGTAGGTATCAAAGTCGGGGGCTTTTGACCCCTACATCATGTTATTTATATATGCATATTGTGTCTGGATATTTTTTATGATTGGCTGATTAAAGTATAGAAATGTATATAAAATATATCTTCAACGCAAACTTATGATTAGGAAAGGGACAATATGAATCAGGAAAAGGTTATAGTTATTGACTTTGGCGGACAGTACAACCAGTTAGTTGCACGTCGTGTCCGTGAATGTAACGTATATTGTGAGATATATTCTTACAAAACACCTCTTGAGCAGATTAAGGCGATGAACCCTAAAGGAATTATCCTTACAGGTGGTCCGAATAGCTGCTATGAAGAAGGTTCACCTACTTGTACTAAAGAGCTTTTTGAACTTGGTGTTCCAGTGCTTGGATTATGTTATGGTGCTCAGCTTATGCAGCACGTTCTTGGCGGCAAGGTTGAGAAAGCTCCAGTAAGAGAGTATGGAAAGACAGAGACATTTGTTGATAAGAGCAGTGCTTTATTTGGAGATGTTTCAGAAAAGACTATCGTGTGGATGAGCCATTTTGACTACATTTCACAGGTTGCTCCAGGATTTAAGATAATTGCACATACAGCAGACTGTCCAGTGGCAGCAGCAGAGTGTTCAGAAAAGAACCTCTATGCAATCCAGTTCCATCCAGAAGTTCTTCATACACAGGAGGGTACAAAGATGCTTCACAACTTTGTGCGTGGAGTATGCGGATGTGCTGGAACCTGGAAAATGGATGCATTTGTAGAGAATACTATTAAGGAAATACGTGAAAAGGTTGGCGATGGTAAGGTATTACTTGCACTTTCTGGTGGAGTTGATTCATCAGTGGCTGCAGGTCTTCTTTCAAGAGCTATTGGAAAGCAGCTTACATGCGTATTCGTAGACCATGGTCTTCTTCGTAAGAACGAGGGCGATGAGGTTGAAAGTGTATTCGGTCCAGAAGGACAGTTTGACCTTAACTTTATAAGGGTAAATGCACAGGAAAGATATTACTCTAAGCTTGCAGGTGTTACTGAACCAGAAGCTAAGAGAAAGATAATCGGTGAAGAGTTCATCCGTGTGTTTGAGGAAGAAGCCAAGAAGATTGGTGCAGTTGACTTCCTTGCACAGGGAACTATATATCCAGACGTTGTAGAGAGTGGACTTGGCGGTGAATCAGCGGTAATCAAGTCACATCACAATGTAGGTGGTCTTCCAGATTTCGTTGATTTCAAGGAGATTATTGAGCCACTCCGCGACTTATTCAAGGATGAAGTACGTAAGGCTGGTCTTGAACTTGGCATACCAGAACATCTTGTGTTCCGTCAGCCATTCCCAGGTCCAGGACTTGGAATAAGAATTATCGGCGAAGTAACAGGCGACAAGGTTCGTATCGTACAGGATGCCGATTACATCTACCGTGAAGAAGTAGACAAGGCAGTAGAAGCCTACAAGAAAGAAAATGGCAAGGCACCAGCCTGGATGCCAAACCAGTACTTTGCAGCCCTCACTAATATGCGTTCAGTTGGTGTTATGGGTGATGAAAGAACTTATGACTACGCAGTTGCACTTCGTGCAGTCAATACAATTGACTTTATGACAGCTGAAAGTGCCGAGATACCATTTGAGGTACTCCAGACAGTTATGAGTAGAATTATAAACGAGGTGCGTGGGGTTAATAGGGTATTCTATGACCTGACTAGTAAGCCACCGGGAACGATTGAGTTCGAATAAGGAGTAGTGCTAAAAAAGTCCAGTATTTATGCGGTTTCCAAACAAATTTGTTTAAGTTCTGGCAACGATTTGGCAACAGATTTTCCTTATTCAGTGAATAAGATTACTTTATGAGCATAAGAAAACCTTACTGATTTTCAAAAATGATAACTGAAAATTGGTAAGGTTTTTTGATGTCTATTTTTTCTTTTTGCGTTTCGCTTCTTTTTGTTCTTCTTTTTCAGCCTTCTTGGCACATTCGTCTATAAAATCAAAAAGTTCCTGTGGATAGACCTTAGCCCAGTTCTGGTGGGTATCTAGTTCCGGATATTTGTAACGCCAATCATCATATTCCTCTTTGGTGCTTTCGCCACTCTCCAGCTTCTTGGCTTCAGCAAGCCACGCACGGAGCATTTTATCCATAGAGGTATAGGTGGAGTAGTCGGACTTATCCAAACGCAGACACACTTCTCCATCCACTTCATCAATTTTCAGTCCATACATATCTTCCAATGCGAAAAAGGTGTGCATAAGACCAATATAGGTATCTATATCCGGTACAGTAAGCGCATGGGTGCTGACATCAAGGAAATGAGCCATGTTCTTTACAAGCTCCTGCTTCGGTACTCTTGCTTCTGACTCATACTGTGCCATGCGGACATCAGAGGTTTTACCAACGAAACCAAGGATTTCGCCAAGATATTTCTGTGTCATGCCTTTTCTGTTACGGAAAAATCGTATTCTTTGCCCGATTGCCATTGTAATGCCTCCTTGTTTTCCGAAGGAAAATGCGACTGCCCTTGCAGGAGCAGAGGCATTGCCTCCTATCATATTGTTGCCATTTATCTGCTAAGTAAAACAGAAATGTTTAAGTAGAGTATAGCACGAGTCAATGAGGATATCAAGAAGAACTTAAATAAAAATGTTTAAGATTTATTGAGAAACCACTTGACTTAACTTAAAATGTTTAGTATTATACAAAACATAGACTTAAACAAAAAGAGTTAAGTGATAAAATCAGAAAGGGGGAAACCACATGGAGAACAAGAACTTTATGACGGTGGATGAAGTGGCACAGGAACTGAATGTTTCTAAGTCCTATGCCTACAGGGTTGTCAGAGAATTGAATGCAGAAATGCAGAAGCTTGGTTATCTGACAGTTACCGGAAGAGTGAATACCAGCTTCTTCCGTAAGAAGTTATGTTACAGCGAATAAAACAGGAGAGGAGATGATGTAATGGCTGTATACAGAGACGGAGACAAATGGCGTGTTATTTACCGCTACACCAATTATAAAGGGGAGCGGAAGCAGACACAGAAACGGGGATTTGCAACCAGGCGTGAAGCGGTTGCATGGGAGCGAGAGGTCATGTTAAAGAGCGAGTCCAAGCTGGACATGACCTTCGCCAGCTTCTTCGAGATTTACGAGGAAGATAAGAAAAAGAGGGTAAAGGAAAACACATGGGAGTCCAAAAGTCATGTTATCCGTACCAAAATACTTCCCTATTTCGGGGAGCGTAAGATTGCGGAGATTGAGCCAAAGGATGTGATTGCGTGGCAGAATGAGCTTCTTGCCTACAAGGGAGAGAATGGGGAAGTGTATTCCCCGACTTACCTTAAAACCATCCATGCACAGTTAAGTGCCATTTTCAATCATGCGATAAGGTACTATCACCTGCCGAGCAATCCGGCACAGAAAGCAGGCTCTATGGGTAGCGAGGAACACAAGGAAATGCTGTTTTGGACGAAAGAGGAATATCTGAAATTTGCGGATGTGATGATGGATAAACCACTTTCCTATTATGCATTTGAAATGCTTTACTGGTGTGGTATCCGTATGGGGGAACTGCTTGCCCTGACACCGAAGGATTTTGATTTTGAGAAGCAGACGCTTACCATTAACAAATCCTATCAGAGATTGAATGGCAGGGATGTGATTACCACACCGAAAACCAAGAAAAGCAACCGTGTAATCAAAATGCCGAAGTTTTTATGTGAGGAAATGCAGGAGTATATCGGAATGCTGTACGAAGTTAATGAAAATGACAGACTGTTCCCGATTACCAAGCATTATCTGCACCATGAGATGGACAGGGGAGCGAAGCTTGCCGGAGTGAAGCGTATTCGTATTCACGATTTAAGACACAGTGCAATCTCATTACTGATTGAGATGGGATTTTCCGCTCTGGCGATTGCGGAAAGAGTAGGGCATGAAAGCATTGATATTACTTACCGGTACGCACATTTATTCCCTACCAAGCAGACGGAAATGGCAAATAAACTGGATGTGGAAAGAATGGAAGGAGACGAAGGATGGACAAGAACTTAGATAACAATGGCAGATGGAGAAGCAGAGCGGTTTCTTTTCGGGTATCCGAGGAAGAAGCAAAGCTCATCAACGATTGTGTGGCATTATCGGGATTAACCAAGCAGGACTATATTGTAAGGCGGTTGCAGTGCCGGGATGTGGTGGTACAGGGCAATCCGAGAGTGTATAAGGCACTACGCAATCAGATGGCAGATATTTATGAGGAGTTGAAGCGTTTGGAGCGTTGCAGTGAAACAAATGATGAACTGCTTTACACTATCCAAATGATAGCGGAAATTATGAACGGACTGAAAGGAGAATGTGAATGAATTTAAAAGAAAAAGCGACTGCTCCGGTTTCATCTGTTGGCGCAGATGGGAAGCAGCCACTTGTAAATAGCAACAAGAAAAGTATAGCAGATTTGCCCCAAAAGGGCAATCTGCAAGCCACCGAAAGTTGTCCGACGGAGTCAGAAAAAATGCGGAATAAGGACGAATTACGGACGGTGTCTATGACGGAACTTTATGATACGGTGTATCCGCCTAAAATCCCGATTGTGGACGGTCTGATATATGCAGGTACTTATCTCTTTGTAGGAGCACCAAAAGTAGGCAAATCCTTCTTTATGGCACAGCTTGGCTACCATGTAAGCATGGGAATGGATTTGTGGGATTATCCGGTGCGAAAGGGTACGGTTTTATATCTTGCCCTTGAGGATGATTATGCGAGGTTACAGAAGCGTTTATCAAGGATGTTCGGTATGGAGAGCAGTGAAAATTTTTACTTTGCCACACAGTCCAAAAACTTAAATGATGGACTGGAAGAACAGCTAAAGCAGTTTGTAAAGGAGCATACGGACGCAAGGCTGATTATCATTGATACCTTGCAGAAGGTAAGGGAAGTCGGTGGAGATAAATTCAGCTACGCAAGTGATTATGAAATTGTAACCAAGCTGAAAGCCTTTAGTGATGAGCATGGTATCTGTCTTTTGGTGGTACACCACACAAGAAAGATGGAGTCCTCTGACAGTTTCGATATGATTTCCGGCACAAATGGATTGTTAGGAGCTGCGGACGGAGCGTTTGTGATGCAGAAGGAAAAGAGAACGGATAACAAGGCTGTTTTAGAGGTGGCAGGGCGTGACCAGCAAGACCAAAGATTACTTCTTGATTTCGACAGGGAGCAATGTGTGTGGAAGCTGACAAAGGCAGAAACAGAACTTTGGAAAGAGCCGGCTGATCCAGTACTGGAAGTTGTTGCAAAGGTGGTATCAGAGGAAAAGCCACAGTGGTGCGGAACTGCTTCGGAACTGTTACAGTTTCTGCCGGATTTGGATATGCAACCGAATGTACTTACAAGGAAATTAAACATTGGAGCAGAGCAGTTGTTTGTGAATTATGGCATCCGTTATGAGAGCAACAGAAAATGCACCGGACGAATCATAAAATTGGAACTATTGCAATCGTAGGTGTGACGATATATGACGGTTATGACGGTGTTTTATATAGCGGTGTCGGTGTGAAAAATATCGTCATTATCGTCATAACCGTCATGGATGATGATGGAAAGGATGGATTGAAAGGATTGAAAAATGTGCAGATTTCCGAGGAATTATTTGTTGCACTACTTAAATATCACTTGGTGGAAATAGATGATGTTTTACCACAGATAAAGAAAGGTTTGGAAGAAAAATTGGAGGCTATGGTAAGGCGGGATTTATACACAAAATATAAGACCGCACCAACAGAAGAAGAACGGGAAAAAGCAAGACAGGAGTATCTGGAAAAGGTGGGAATGCATCGTAGCTTTCGATGGTAAATTTTTTCCTTCGGTGTGTTAGACGGGAGCGTGTCACGCTCCTGTATATGGTAGTTAAGGAGAAAGTCAAAGTGGGGGGTAATGGCAAAAGCGGACTACCCTCACAAGCCCTCGGCGTATGAGAGCGAAATACACCCATCGCACAAATTGGAGATTTGTACTCTGTGTATTTCGCCCTTGCAGGGGGCAAATTTACGCAAGCGTAAATTATAAATGCTGTCGCATTTATGGCTGTGCCGGATACGGCAGATGGTTCGTAAACGGATGCCTAAGCATCCACTCACGGTAGCAAAAACTGCTATCATTTTCAAAGAAAGGGGGCAATGCCTATTGTAAGAAATTCATTTATACAGATGTCAAAACTGCCAAATTTAAAGGGCAGAATTAGTTATATATCGAGCAAAGCAAGACAGGAAAATTTGTACGCAGTTTATGAAACAACTGAACGGAAATTTTGGACGGAGTTGGCGAGATGTAATCAAGAGGAATTTAAGAAAAGTGGAACAGAAGGAACTTGCATTGAAGCGAGGGAATTGATTATAGCCTTGCCGGAAAGTTTTGTAGATTATGAGTCGGACAAGTTGCTCAAACTGTTCACAGAACACTTTAAGCAGAATTATGGCGTGGAATGTATTTCAGCTTTGCACCACAACAAACGCAAAACTAACTATCATATCCATCTTATTTTTTCGGAACGAAAACTGCTTGATGAACCGGTGGAGAAGATTGCGACAAGAAATATGTTTTATGACGAAAACGGAAAGCATGTACGCACCAAAAAAGAGATACTGGATGAAACAGGACAGCTTCGGAGTGGCTGTAAAATCATTCCCAAGGGCGAGGTTTATGAGCGTAACATTTTTACCGTAAAGGACAGTCGATTTAAGAACGACAGCTTCCTTGATGAAGTGAAACGCTCCTACACTGACCTCATCAATATTTATGTAAAAGATGATAAGCAAAAGCTCAAGGTTTTTGACAGAAACGGTGTGTATCTTCCTACGAAAAAGATTGGCAAGAACAACCCAAAAGCGGAGCAGATAAAAACCGATAACCAGTACCGTACCATGTGGAATCAGACAGTGGACAGAGCGTTGATTAGTGGTGTGGCTGAGAGGCAGATTTTGGAAGTGAAGCAGGGCGAAATCGAACAAAAAGTAAAGGCTTCCATTCAGAAGTCGGGGAGAAATCCGGCACTACTAAAAAGCATTATTATGACCGCTATTTATGCGTTGGAGCTTCTCATTGGCAAGGTGTTCAAGATGGCTTCACAAAAGGCAGATAAGAGCATAGAAACGGTTGAAAAAGCAGAACCGGAGAAGAAACCTGTTAAGAGTGTAAATCCAGTTGTGAAGGATGATGAGAGTGAGCCTGAAATGCCTAAGAAGTCAGTGCTTGCTTCCAAGTTCCATAGATTAGAGGGTATTTATAAAAATTTGGGAGAACAGAATAATGCAATCTATGAGAGAGAGCTACAGCTTGCTGGTGTAGAGAAGGAAATTGCCGGAGCAAAGGGATTTTTCAAGGCAAAACAACGTAAGGAGTTGCAGGAGCAGGCAGAACAGTTGCAGACACAGATAGCCAGTATGAAGCAGTATTTATCAAGCTTTGTGCATGGTTATGGGTACAAGAATGTGAAGGAGTTTCTTGCTGAATTTAAGGCTTCTAAGGCAGAATATGCTGATTATCAGTCAGCGGTTGCAAAATGGGAACAGCAGACTGGAAATAAGGTGGAAGCGGACAGCATGAAGGCGAGATTGCAGAGGAAACAACAGGAAGTGCAGGAACGAGAAAATAGTAGACAGAGCCATCGACATAAAAATGCCAGAGGGGCAAGGTAGTATCAGAAACGGAGTGGGAAACTGCTCCGATTTTGTATTATAAGGAGTGTAAATAATTGATGGAGAAATTGTATATATCATGATATAATTGATATGTTCGATGAGAGCGAAAATTTGAATTTTCTTGATAGTTAATCGGATGAGACAATACTGTCCCATTAATAAAATAGGGCATTGCTCGCTTTGTGTCCTATACAAATTGAACGGGATACGGTACGTTGTTCTTGGAAGGAGGCAACAATGAATCAAGTAAAAATAGGAGAGTTCCTAAGAGAACTCCGAAAAGAAAAAGGGCTTACGCAGGAACAACTTGCTGAGCAGTTCAACATATCCCGAAGGTCTGTATCAAGATGGGAAACAGGAGATTGAGATATAATAGTGACAAGCTTAAGAAAGCCTTATAAATAGGGCGTTTCAGAGGTTAGTCCAACTATATCTTTTTAATCAGTTACGGTAAAATTGGTGGAGAAAGGCACCGAAAAAACTGAATATGAAACCAAGAGTGGGTATTGGACTACACCGTCTTAAGCTTAGACTTCGATAAGAAGTAAAGTTTTGGATGGTGTATTTTTTTACCCTTCCGATGCGTGGCTGCATTGGAGCAAGTAGTGATGGCATTTCCTTAAGTTTGGTAACTTGTAAGGGAAATGCCCGGAAAGGAGGTGAGATTTTATGTAGTACAAACCGTAAAACAAAATAGTCAAAACAAGCAAAAAAATGTGAAACAAATCGGTTCAAACGGGTTTGATGTGTTTGACAGTTTTTTTATTGCCCTTTTATCCGTATAACGGTTTGTATAACAAATGGTAGGATATTGGCAGAAAGTGTATTACATTTATGCCGGTAGTCCTGCCTTTTGTTTTACAGAAATTCATCTGAAAGGGTGGATTTCTGTGAAATATCGGTATATATATTGGGGTTTTAGGGGCTTGTGCCCCTAACAAGATTGGAAACGCATTGCGATTTCCGTATCTTGCAGTTTTTACTTTCAGTTTTTATATGAAAAAAATGTGTATATACTTATTACACACACCACCGCTTATCCGCGTTGTCATCTATTCACCTGCTTTCTCTGCTAGGATCAAATTTTACTGGTAAAATTAAATAAGAAAAGAAGAAAGCACCAAATTTGTGTTAAGATTTGAACGCCTAAGAGAAAATCAACAAAGGTAGGTTCTTTCTATGAATATAAATCCGTACGAAAGAACAACAGAGGATGCAGTCGCTAGAATACTTGAAGAATTAGTGGATACAAGCTATCGAAAAGGTGGAGCAAACGCAAGTATAAGAAATGATGTGGTTATCAAGCGGACCGTAAAGAATAAGATACATGCCCTTCAGTTTATAGAACAAAAAGGAGATATACATAAGAGTGTGAATAGTACAATAATGCCCAAACTGGTCTATGTGTATGAGGTTGTAGATGCTGAGGATGACAGAAGAAAGCTTGTAAATTGTATATATTTAGGTGGAGTGTATGAAGGTCCGGAAGGCACAAAAGAATTATGAAGTAAGATTAACGGGTATATCGAAGCCGGTTATGACATGGATTACCTAAAGAAAGTATTTATAAATTTAGACAATATTGGTAAATGTTGAAATAGTTAATACACATAATATAAGGCTCTCGGATTTTTTCGGAGAGCCTTTAGGTGTCTTTTGTAAAAACGGTACAGCATTTGTTTTGCTATACTATACCACGCCTTCCATGGCTGTACACATCAGTAAAAATGCGCCCATGCCGTGAAGGTCATTAGTTGATGTTGGACGGTTACAGTAGTGTGTGTAGTCGCCAACGCCGGTACCGATACAGATATGGCTGATTAACAAATCGTCTCCCTCAAAGGTGAGGCTGTTAATTACACCATTGTAGCCCTTGCGGGCATTGTCGAGGTAAGTTTTATCAAGAATTCCTTTTTGGACAGCACGGCTGATAGCGTTAGTGAATAGGCAACTGCAGGAATTCTCAAGCCAGTTGCCGTCTATATTACCTTTGTTAACAACCTGATACCAGCGTCCTTCTTCGGACTGGTAACGGCAGATAGCAATCAGAAGTTCCTTTAACAGCGTGCTAAGTTTTGCGTAATCTTGAGATGAAGAATCCATTTTATCCATGATGTCAAGCATTGCCACAGGAACCCAGCCAATACTGCGACCCCAGAATTCAGGTGAAAGTCCTGTCTCGGGATCAGCCCATTCCATTTCCTTGTTAGCATCCCAGGCATGGTACAAAAGTCCGCTATCCTGGTCCTTGGTCTTGTCAAAAATTGCATAGGCATGCTGAATTGCATATTCCAAAAAATCAGGCCTGCTGTATTTGTCTGCATACAGGGCACAAATCGGTCCCATCATATATAAGCTATCAAGCCAGATCTGGTGGAGACATTGATAAGCGTTGTGGGCATACCCTCCAACACAGGCTCTTGGTGATGTGGCCATGGCGTCCATGAGATGAGTAAGAGCTTTTGTATACTTTTCATCACTAAATTTGTCAATTAATGGGAATAGCAAAATGCCCGGCTGTAAATCGTCAAGCTTGCCAGTGTCACAACGGAAGAAATTACCTTCGGCGTCCATTATGCTGTCTACCCATGTCTTAATGTATTCGAGATATGATTCATCACGGCATAAAAGATAAGTGTGATGCACGCCGGATAAGAATACGCCCTGATGGTAATGAAAACGTCCGAGCGGTGGCAAAGCATCTCCGGTGAATTTACGCATCATGGTTTCGCATGCTTTTTGCGCATAAAAAAGAGGTGTTTTTGGTGTGTTAGCATTACTCATATTAGTGCCTCCTTATAAATTTTATTCTGGCTATATTATAACATTTATGATATAATAATGATATAATAAATGCAAATATATAGGAGGTATTTGGGCATGTTCGATAGTATTACACCGGAGAAGGCGGGGATTTCGTCTAAGAATGTTTTGAAGTTTTTAAAGGTACTTGATAAGTACAATTTTTGCACCCATTCTTTTATTATGGCTCGTGGAAATAAAATTTTTGCAGAAGGATATTATGCTCCTTTTCATAAGGACTATAAGCATAGAATGTACTCCATATCCAAAAGTTTTGTAAGCGTAGCAATAGGGCTTGCGGTAGAGGATGGACTTCTTAGTCTTGACGACAAGTTTATGAAGTTTTTCCCTGAATATATGGAGAATCCTCCTAAGCATCTTGCGGATATGACAATACGTGAAATGCTTACAATGCAGACTTGTGTGGTAAATCCGGTTAAATGGTTCTATCTGTGGTCTGGTGACAGATGTGAGGCGTATTTTAAAGCACAGATGGACAGAGTGGCAGGTACAACATGGTGTTATGACAGTCCAGGTTCGTTTATGCTTGGATGCATCGTAGAGAAACTTACAGGCAAACCGTTTTTGGAATATTTGAAGGATATGTTTTTGCGAAAAGCAGGTTTTTCCGAGGATGCTTATTGCCTTAAATGTCCGGGGGGACATTCATTTGCCGATTCAGGTGTGATGTGCACACCGAGAGATGTGCTTGTTTTGGGGAGATTTGTAATGGATGGTGGTGTAATCGACGGCATCAGATATATGAATGAAGAGTATCTTAAGGAGGCTACCAAGAAGCAGGCTTCTAACAGTCACGGTGGCGGATTTGCCGGCGGTATGTACGGATATGGTTATCAGATATGGAAGACTCCAAATAATGGTTTTGCTTTTTGTGGGATGGGGGACCAGTTTGTTTTGTGCGAGCCTGATAAGGATTTTATATTTGTTATTAATTCTGATAATCAGGGAATGGGCGATTTTAGCCAGGGAATTATCTATAATGAGCTTTACAGAACAATTATAGACGAACTAGGTGAATCTTTGGATGAAGACGAGGTTGACTTTGGGGAACTTAAGGACTATATTTCCAATTTGAAATTATTCAGCTTAAAGGAAAATACCTATAGTCCTGTTGTAAATCACATTAATGGCAAAACATTTGTACTTGATAAAAATCCTATGGAGATAGAGTGGATAAGGCTTGATTTTGATAATGACAAGGGCGCGTTGTCGTATAAGAATGCTCAAGGTAAGAAATCATTTGTGTTTGGTATTGGGCATAATGAGTTTGGCAAGTTCCCGCAGACAGGCTACTCAGATATGGTGGCAGGTGCGAATGAACCGGGACATATGTATGATTGTGCAGTTTCAGCAGATTGGCCTGAGGAGAGCAAGCTTCGTATTAAGGTGCAGATTATCGATAAGTATTTTGGTAATATGAGTATTGAATTTGGCTTTAAGGGTGATGAAGTTGGAATTTGCATGGTGAAGAGTGCAGAAGCGTTCCTGGATGAATATCAGGGCTATGCTAACGGCAAAATGATATAATATGAAATACAGATAAATAGAGTCTGCTGATTAGCTCCGAAATGCTTGATTTTACTGACTTTTGAGTCTAATCATGGTATAATATATGCAAGGTTTTCGTTTATACATAAGCATTCATTCCTTGAATTCAATCAGCCAATGAGGCTACACATGAATCCGAACAACCGCTGGATGAAAATGGCCGATAGTATTCAGTGGGATGAATTTGAAATAAAATACGGTGGACTGTTCTCCAGCGGCACAGGTAACATTGCCAAATCACTTCACATCGTATCTGTAATACTTTATCGGACTTCCGGGATATAATGTGTTTGCTGTAATCTCAAAGTGTCATACGGATGATAAATATTCACAGCTTGCCAAAACTTGATAAGAGTATTGGTTTAAGTGCATGTCACTTTACAATGAAAATTGAAAAGCTGATAGAAAGAATATGAAAAAATCTGTCAACTACTTGACACAAGAGGGCAGTAATATGCCTGATGTTGGGTTACTCATTGAAATTGCGGATTTCTTCGAAGTAGACATTCGTGAAATTATTGATGGACAAAGGAAAAGCGAGAATATGGATAAAGAAAAGGAAACATTAAAAAAAGTAGCGGAATATGCAGACGCAGAAAAAGCCAAATTAAAAAAGAAGGTTAGTAATATTTTTAAATGGATGTGCCTGATGATGTTAGGTAGTGTATTGATAGGTTTCTTCGCTAATCAGTTGGATACTATTTTGGGGTGTGTATGTTTCACTCTCGGCATTGTTTTGCTAGTTGGTTTAAGCATGTTGATGTCAAAGCAAGATTAGAGGAAGTCTAAAACTTTCAGTCTTGCGGAGAGATTGAAAGCAACAGAAGATTTGAATTTGATGAGGTGAATTATATGAATATTCGTTTGGGAACAGAGGAAGATAAAAATGCGATTTTAGAGGAATATCCGTATACTGCTCAAGTGATGCATACAGGCGGAGATTTAATTGTTGCATATGAAAATAGTAAAATAGCGGGGTTCTTATGGTCGTTTACACGTGATATACCTGCGAATGTTGATAAAACAGAGAGTTTTATCAATGTAATTGAAGTTTTTAACTCTCAATGCAGGAGTAAAGGTATAGGCAGTCTTATGGTTAAAAAATGCATTGAACTTGCAAGAGAAAATGGTTGTTATCAAGTACGCGCATACTGTGATATCAACAATATTCCATCGAATATGCTGTGGATTAAAAATGATTTTACAATATCTCCTGTTGCATATGAAAATGGCAAGATTCCAGGGTCATATGTTACTTACAAACTGTAAGATGCTAGAAACAGACAAATTCTAATTTGGTGGTACACTTGAAAATTTCAGTTCTACGGTGCCTTTATTTTGCTGAAATGCTGATTGATTTAATTGTCGGTTGTGCTATAATATCCTCATGGCAACACTTTGGCAACAGAAAATCAGTAAGCCAAAATAAAGTGTGCAAATAGAGTAAAATATCGGCAGATTTTAAATAAAACTTAAACAAAATAGTTTAATTTAGAGCAACGACTTGCCGAGTTCGAGTAATGTACATGAGCCAAGAAATGCCGAATTTGCGGCGCTTCTTGGCTCCTTTTTGGTTGTGTGACAATCAAATGACAATAATTTTATTTGAAATGTGGAATGAGTGATATAAATTTGGTTTAGAGTTAATTGATTAAATATGGTATCATGCGGAATTCATTTTCTGATACTGCACGCATTACACCAATAAATTCAATTTTCGTTACGGAAGTTACTTTTACCTTAAATGGGAATCCGGGTGAAGTTGCTCTTGTTGTAAATGCTGCTAAAGCGTTACATGTTAATCCATTGTTTAGTGTTATGTTTTTATTAAATCCCTGTGAAAATATTGAATCACTTTCGCAAGTAATACTAATATCATTCTCTTCGTTTTTAACTAAAATAGCATATCGGGATATTGGTTCCATATATGTCTCTGCACGAAATTCTATTATCATTTCGCAAGAACTGTTTTTTGTAATATATGCACGTACATTTTCATATATTTGGTTATGTGAAGAAAATGTATTAGTCCCATTAATAACATCAATCATCTGTCTGATGGAATTTTCTAATCCCTTACCAAACACATCTATATATAGGGTTTGTAGCAATATGGCAGGCATCATACAGTCATCTAATTTAACAGGAATAATTTTAGCTGTACCATTAGAAGCTTTTAATATTGCATTTTGCCATTCTAATTTAACCATGTTGCTCTGTAAACTATTTTTTGATACGAAGAAAAAGAAAAATTTACAGTTAGTTAATCCTTCGTTCATTTTATCAATTATACCATCTCCAGGTTGGATAGACCAACTATCATAAAAGACATTATTTTGCCCATAAACTTGTGCTAATCTTAAGGCTATTGGTTCCACAATTGCCTTGTCTTTGGCTGTGTGACTAATAAAGATCATTTTATTACCTCCTAATTCATTTTTCAGTTATATCGACAATATCTATATTGGTCTCAATTGTTTATTTATCGTCTTTATCATTCAAAACACTAAAATCCCCATTAATAAACATTTTGTATGCTCTGTTTGCAATAACTTTGGTTTCTACTAAATCAAATCCTCCACCAATGACGCCGCCAACAACAGGGACTAATTTAGCAATATTGATAATTCCCTTTTCTCCAAATTTGGTTAGAAATCTAAAGCCTACCTTCTGATTGATTTTTGTTAATACAGTACCGGGAATCTTTTTTACCATGGCAGTTGTAAATTTAGTTCCAAATTTTATGCCAGCTTGTTTGATTATTTGATCAATAGAAATGCCTGCAAGGCAAGCATAAACTAATGTTTGCACCTGATCGCTATGAGTATCATAACCACCCATATATGCAAGGCAGGCAATCATACGCATTTGAACATACATCACACTGCTGACATTTGCAGGAATGGCAACGGGTAATGTAATAAGTCCGCCTAATCCGGTTACAAATCCCGAAGTTGTACATTTAGCAACTTGATAATTTACAAATTGTCTTGCTGCTTTTTCTGTTGAATTATTTTTTGATAAGTAATCATTGGCTAAAACATCAATAGGTTGACTGACTTTAGGGATGCCGTTTATGGATTTTTCATATAATGTATCCAATAGTTCCATTATTTGATTTTGATTCATTTCCATATGTTGAATTCTCCTTTATCTTTTTTAGAGACAATGTAAATTTCGCGAAGGTTACTCCTTCTTCGGTTTCCTTTTCCTCTTCACATAAGAGAAATCCGGAAACAAGTCTTTTAACAATTCAGCAGTTTCTTCTGCATCGTCATATTCATCCATATTTTGAACCAGTAGCTGGTCGTCATCATCAAGATTTAGCGATACAGTATATTCTTTATTCGGGTCTGTTGGGTTCATTGGGTATTTTATCTCTTTGAGGTAATATTCCGTTTCTGATATTTCTTCATCTTCAAGCTTGTCTCGAAAGCGTGCCCAATACTCAATCATCTTTCGGAAGTTATCAAGGTCTTCCTGTGGACGGGGACCGGCACTTGGGAGTCGCTCTTCAAATTTGAAGCATACTTCTCCATCTTTCATAGTAGGTCGTAGTCCATATGCCCATTCCATGTCAAACAGTACATGAAGTGCACTGAATATATTTGCTACATCAGGGTCAGATAATGCATAAAAGCTGACTCCTAGATTGTTTGCAATATTTAATAAAGTTGCTTCATCCGGATATCTGTTTCCGAGCTCATAGTTTCTGATAGTGGATTCGTTTAATCCACATTTATCTGCTAATTCCTTTTGCGTCATATCAGATGCAATTCTGAAATTTCGAATCAAATAGCCTACCCGGCTGGTGAATTTCTCGCCCATTTTTACTGCTCCTTATTCGTGGAATGAGTGTTGTAGAATGCATGAAGATACGAGGTACAAACCATGCATCTGTGTACATTATAACATCAACAGTGCAAAAGTGAAATGTTTTTACTAAAAATTATTGACAGTACAAAAATGAACTGCTAATATAAAATACATCAAAACCGTTCAGAAATGAACTGAATAATAAAATAAAAGAGAGGAGGCATTAGCTTATGGAGAACAAGAGATTTTTGACCGCGCAGGACGTCATGGAAATGCTGGGAGTTTCACTATCGTATTCCTATAAACTGATACGACGGCTGAATGCAGAACTTGAGGCGGATGGATTCGTGACAATAAAAGTACGTGTCAGTACACAGTATTTTCTGAAACGAATCTACTGGCTATCTACGGATAAGGAGGTGGGATAGATGGCGGTTATCAAGAATAATAATACCGGAATGTGGGAGGTGAGAACCTATTATAAGGATTTGACCGGAGCAAGAAAACAGAAAACCAAGAGGGGCTTTGCCAAGAAGGGCGAAGCCCTTGAATGGGAGCGGAATTTCAAACTGAAAGAGGATCAGAGTATCAGTATGAGCTTCAAAAGCTTTGTGGATATTTATCTTACGGATTTAGAACCAAGAATAAAGCACAATACTTTCCTGACAAAGAAGCATATTATTGAGACAAAGATTCTGCCTTATTTCGGAAAACGAAAGCTGGATGATATTCGGACATCGGATGTTATCCAGTGGCAAAATGAGATTATAAAGCTGAAAAAGGATAATGGGGAGTTGTTCTCCCCTACCTATCTGAAAACCATTCATAATCAGCTTAGCGCTATATTAAATCATGCAGTAAATATGTATGGTCTGAAAGATAATGTGGCACGAAAAGCCGGAACTATGGGAAAGGAAGAAAATAAGGAAATGGAGTTCTGGACGCAGGATGAATTTCAGGCATTTTTAGAGTGCGTGGCAGATAAGCCTATTTCATATTATGCATTTGAAATGCTTTATTGGACAGGTATTCGCGAAGGTGAGCTGCTTGCCCTGACGCCGGCAGATTTCAATTTTGAAAAGAAAACACTCAGGATTAACAAATCGTATCAGAGGCTGGAAGGAAAAGATGTGATTACAGACCCGAAAACTCCGAAGAGCAACAGAACCATTGTCATGCCGGATTTCCTTGCTGTAGAGATGGAGGATTTTATAAGTAGCCTTTATGGAATAAAGGATGATGACAGAATTTTCACTATTTCAAAAAGCTATCTGCATCATGAGATGGACAGAGGTGCAAAGCTTGCAGGAGTAAAGAGAATACGGATTCATGGATTACGACACTCGCACATTTCATTGCTAATCGATTTAGGATTTTCTGCATTGGCAATATGTGAAAGAGTCGGACATGAGGCGGTAGATATCACATATCATTATGCACATTTATTTCCAACGGTGCAGACGGATATGGCAGCACAACTGGAAACAGAAAGGGAGGCGTTAGTCAATGTCAGAAAAGAATAGAGACGATAAAAACAGGTGGCGGAATGTGACAATAGCATTTCGCATGTCACCGGAGGAAAACGAGGAGTTGAATAACAGAGTGAAGCTCAGCGGATTTCGTACCAAGCAGGATTATATAATCCAGAGTGTTCTTCATCAAAAGGTGGTTGTCACAGGTAACCCGTTGATGTTAGTGCAGTTCCGGCAGAACCTGCAAAAGATTGAGCTCGAGCTTGAGAGGATAGAAAAGGCATCGGATATGGATGGGGAGTTACTTACTCCCATCCGTTCCATGCTGGAAATATTGGAAGGCTTCAAGGAACAACCGAGAACATTGGCAGATATGAAGCAACTTACAGTACCAAATGAGGAATAACAGATGTTTTGTATAAAGGAAGTGACTGCTATGAGCGAAGAAACATTATTTGAAAAATTAGGTGTGAAATACATAGAAAAAGATGGCATTTTTTATCCATTGATTACATTAGGTGGAGAGGAGAACAGTACAGATGTTGGCAAATATGGTCGTATGTGGATGGATTACATACAGAAGGAATATCCGCAGCGATACAGAAGTCTGGTACGATTTGGCGAATTACATGACAAAGCAACCGAGGTAAATAAAGTAGCTCATGAATTGCTGGAGGATATTGAAAATGAGTGGTTGCGTAAACACAAACCAAAGCATGCGAATTCTTTTGTGGAAATGTACCAGCTACGAACTCAGGCGAGAATGATAGCAGAGGAAGTAGTTCTGCATGATGTGGTGAATTGTTTTCATTAGGGGATAAGTGGAGTTCTGTATCGGAGTTGTGGCTGGTAAATAATATGTCGCGTATCCGCGACTTATAAGCTCCCGAAAGGGAGCTTTATCCGGCGGGGAGAGCCGTATAGCCACTTCGGCGAGGAGCGCAAAACCCGCTTGCGGGTCTGCCTTTTTGATGGCGAAGCTGTCAAAAGTGCTTTTGCGTTACTTTTGACAAAAGTAACAAAACCTTCCCAGGGAAATCTGCTGTTTCGTGCCGTATCCGGCACTCATTACGGATAAGAAGGAGGTGCTTATTTACATACCAAAAGAGGAGGATTTTGACAATGGAAAGAACAATAAGTTTCATAAATGGGGAAGGTTCCATCGGGCACAACACAAGAAGATTTATAGCTGACAATGTAGATGCCAGCCGTACCAAGAATAATATCACTCTTATCCATGAGGATATTAAGCAGGCATATCATAAATTGTTTGACGAGGCACTTAAGGAATATAATGCAAAACAGAAACGCAAGGACAGGCAGATTAAAAGTTATTATGATAAGATTTCCCGAAGCAAACAGGAAAAATTATTTTATGAGGTTATCGTTCAGATAGGTAATAGGGATGATACCGGAGTAGGTAGTTCTTCTGCAGAGGTTGCAACATGGGTACTGAAGGATTATGTGAAAAAGTTTCAACTTCGCAATCCACAGCTTTATGTGATTGGTGCTTATATTCATTTGGATGAGGAAACACCACATTTGCATCTGAATTTTATCCCTTGGGTATCCGGTTGCAAGAGAGGATTGGAGACAAAGACAAGTCTTAAGGCGGCACTTGCTACCAGAGGATTTGTAAGTGAAGGCAAAGGGAACACCGAATGGAAGCAGTGGGCGGAGGCAGAGAAAGATGATATTGCTCTTATTATGAGCCGGTATGGAATTGACTGGAAAAAGAAAGATACACACAATAAGCATTTATCCGTACTGGATTATAAGAGGCAGGAGCGGGCAAAAGAAGTGGCTGCACTTGAGGGGGAGATAGAGGGTGCACAGGTTGTTCTGGAATTAAAAGAGGAACGGATTGAGTCTCTGGAAAAGGAAATAGAGGATAAGCATGTCAGCATTCGAAAAGAACAATCCGAAGCTCAAAAGATGCTGGATGATACCAAGGCTGAAACTCGGAAATTGCAGTTGGAAACAACGGATTTAAGCTTAAAGAATTCTGAATTACGGCTGGAATATTATGAGAATGTAGATAAGCTCACAGATAAAAAGAAGGAAATTGATGTAGCGCAAAAAGAGGCTGACAAGTGGATGATGATATCGGATACTGTAAAATTACAGACTGAACGGGCTGAATTTGAACTGGAGGAGGCGGAAAGGCTTAAGAAGGAACTGCTTGGTGCGGTCGATGGAGATGATTATCTGAAGGAGCAGATAATAGAACTGAGGTATCAGAACCATATTCTTCGGGAGGAAAATCGTAGCCTAAAGGACAAGCTGGAAAAGGCGTATGAGTTTATGAAACAGTTTGTAATTGGAGGAATTAATCTGTTAGAGAAGTTTATGGAGTGGATTGGAGAGAAGGTCAAGGATAATAGAGGCAGATATTGATGGCATGATTTTGGGATATAAATATTTGCGAGACCGGCATATAAGAAATTCTATATGCCAGTCTCGCTTAATTAGTATTCACCTCTACAATCAGTGCATTCGCTTTGGTCACGATTTACAGTTGTTCTAAGACCAAATTGTTCTGAACATTTTGCTCTTCCACATTTAGGGCATTCTTTTAAAAAATCACCATTCTGAATACCAACGATATTAGTAACACGTAAATTATCACCATCGTATCCGCTTGTTTTGGGAAAAGATAGGTTCGTTGGTGGTAAAGAGGTAAAGGTTTGACCGTCTTCTAATCTGACAGGTAATTTGTAAATCATATGATGTTCTCCTTTCGATGTTTTAATTTTTATCGGGAACTAGTCCCCATGTCATATTTCTACCAGAATAGTTCCAGTAGGCAATATCTTGTTCAATAAATAACCATTTAATTACTTTTAGTATATGTTCAGGTGATAATCCAAATTCAAAATGCAATTCGGAATACTCGATTTCTTTTATATCTTGGCATTCGAATACTTTTTTGAGTAGCTCATACAATTTTTTATACATTTCTGGATTTTCTTTTTTCTTTGCTTCTAGATCAACACTAATATCTTTGTGTGTTGGTACATTTTTATATGAACCTTTATGACCATAGTCCGCATTTTCAACTCTTATTACAAAATCAAATCCCTTATTAAGAAATGCTGGACGAGTTAAATATACTCTATTTCCATCGGCTAGTGTTTCGACATAATAAGTATATTTAGAAGAATCATTCCCGGCCCCCATTCCCGGTTCTTCTTCCATAAAACAAGTTATTATACGTTTCCTTACATCATTTCTTGAACCTCTATTTGAAAACCATTTTTCTATATATTGTCTTTCCATTTCGTATACTCCTATAATCCCAAGAAATTAAGAGGGATCTCATTAAAGAAAAATCGACAATCCATCATTTCAATGTATTCTAATGTGTCTTTGTATTTGTCTTTCAAAAACCAATCATTAAAGACATATAAATATTCAACTTGAAAGTTCAAAGGTGCGAATAACTTTTCATATTCTAGTTTTTTGAAGTGACATCCAGGAAGTTTTTCGTCAACAGAACCTTCACAGTTTTGAAATTTCTTTTCGATTATGTAGGCAACTTTATTTTCTAAATGTATAAAGCATTCATCTGGTAACCATTTTTTAGAATTATAGTAGGTATAATCGATTCCATTTGGCTCTAGAAAGCAAGTATAAATTTTGTTTTTGGGAACAGATAAACCTATTAATTTTTTGCCGTTATAGACTTCTGTGCCATATACCTTGTATCTTGCGTTTTCGAGAGCATCCTCTAGAGATGTGGTTTGCTCGAAGCGTAGGCCGTTAGCATTTGTTCGAGCACCACCACCGTGTATATTGGGAGTTCTAGCCATATTTGTTTACCTCCTTAAAAAATTCACAAATCTCAACACCAAGTACATTTGCGATCTGATTCAACACAGAAATAGAAAGACTCTTATCACATCCGGCAGCTTCGATTTTGGAGAGATAGCTGATGCTGATTTTAGCCTGTTCGGCAAGTTGTACCTGTGTTAATTTTGCTTGTTCTCTGTAATTTTTTATATTTGCACCTATAACACGATATAGGTCAGTATCGTTTTCGAAATACATAGATTTGCCTCTTTCACTATTTGTGAATATTATCTCATGAGATGTATAATAGATAAATTCACTTATAGTGAAAGGAAATCAGTATGGATTTTCCAGAAAAATTGAGTTACAATAGATAAATAAAAATAAAAGAAGGAGGTATGTCTTATAAGTTTACAACCAAATAATTTTAGGCTTGAACCAACAACAGTCTGGTCGTTTCCGGACAGAGGCAGTTGGGCAACGCATTCAGGAAAGTATCGAGGAAATTGGTCACCATATGTACCAAGAAATCTGATACTTCGTTATTCTAATCCCGGTGATTGGGTCTTAGATCAATTTATGGGTAGTGGAACAACCTTAGTAGAGGCAAAGCTACTCAATCGTCATGCGGTAGGTGTTGACATCAATCCGCAATCTGTTTCAATCTCTGAAACGAATTTACAATTCCAATGTGAAACTAATTCAAAAATCTTTACACGAAATGGAAATGCTACAGATTTGCATTTTATCAAAGACAGTCGTATTGACTTTATCTGTACGCATCCGCCATATGCCAATATCATCAAATATAGCAAAGGGATAGAAGGGGATATTTCATTGATTGGTGTGGAAGATTTTTTGGCAGAAATGCAGAAGGTGGCAGAGGAATCATATCGTGTGTTGAAAGAGGGAAAAATGTGTGCAGTGATGATAGGAGATGTAAGAAAATATGGGGAGGTTATTCCGTTAGGATTTCGTATGATGGAGTGCTTTTTACAGGTGGGATTTACGAATAAAGAGATTATTATTAAAGAGCAACATAATTGCCGTTCTACAGATTATTGGGAAAAGCAGAAGAATAATTTTCTCCTGCTGGCGCATGAGTACATATTTGTATTTCAGAAGTGAATTAATTCACAAAGAGTGAAAGTTTGTGGTTGTTATTTTGTATGTTTGCAAGTATAATAGATATGTAAAAGATTGTCCTTTTGCGGACATAGAGAAGAGGAATCAAAATGAGTAATTCAAGTGTAGCTCCATTTGTGAAATGGGCTGGCGGTAAGCGTCAGTTAATTCCGCAGATAAAGGAGAGGATGCCTGAAAAGTATAATAATTATTATGAGCCATTTGTGGGTGGCGGTGCAGTCACATTCGAATTGCTACCTGCAAATGCTCTGATAAATGATATAAACAAAGCATTGATAAATGCATACAAGCAGATATGTAACGCACCGGAAGCTTTCCTAAAGGCTGTGAGCAAGCTTGATACGGAAATGTGGGAGGATGGTAAAGAATATTATTATTCTCTAAGAGAGCATTACAATGACAAGCTGATGAAAGCGGAGTATGATGTGGAGTTGGCAGCGTTGTTTGTATTTATCAACAAGCATTGCTTTAATGGTTTGTATCGGGTAAATGGCAAAGGATTATTTAATGTTCCATATAACAACAGCCGGAGAACTTCTGTTGATGAAGATGTCATTATGGAGATTTCTAAATATCTTCAGGGTGTGACTATCATCGATGGAGATTTTGAGGAAGCTTGCAAGGGTGCAAAGAAGGGTGATTTTGTATTTATAGACAGCCCATATGCACCATTGAATCCTACTTCTTTTGAATCATACACAAAAGAGGGATTTGATATAGAAAGCCATAAGCGTTTAGCAAAACTTTTTGATGAATTAACAGCCAGAGGTTGTTACTGTATGCTTACAAATCACAATACAGATTTGATAAATGAATTATATGGTAACAAAGGGTATAAAATAGATGTTGTAAGTGTAAAGCGTATGATTAATTCAGATGCATCCAATAGAGTTGGTGAAGAAGTGATTATATGCAATTATTAGAGGAGTCGAGATAATGGAAAACTTATTTACAAAGAAAGTGCCATTATACTACGAGACAGAAGAATCACAACTGATATTAGGTGATTCCTTTAAAATTCTAACAAAAATGGAACCAGAATCTGTTGATATGATATTTGCAGATCCACCTTATTTTTTAAGTAATGACGGGATTACCTGTCAGGGTGGTAAGATGGTTTCGGTAAATAAAGGCTCATGGGATAAGCTTTCAGAAAGTGGAACCAGCGTCGAAGAGAAACATAAGTTTAACAGAAAGTGGATTAGGTTATGTAAGAAAGTACTCAAGCCGAATGGCACAATATGGATATCAGGAACATTACACAATATTTATTCGATTGGTATGGCATTGGAGCAAGAAGGCTTCAAGATAATAAACAACATAACATGGCAGAAAACAAATCCACCACCAAACTTAGCATGTCGATGCTTCACGCATTCTACGGAAACCATTTTGTGGGCAAAGAAGAATGATAAGAAGTCTCGGCATTTTTTTGATTATCAGAAGATGAAAGAAATGAATGGTGGAAAGCAGATGAAGGATGTGTGGACAGGTGCACTGACGAAACCTTCGGAGAAAACAGAAGGTAAGCACCCTACGCAGAAACCGGAATATTTGCTTGAAAAAATTGTACTGGCATCTACGGAAGAAGGACAAGTTATCTTGGATCCATTTTGTGGTTCAGGAACTACCGGAGTAGAGGCTGTACGATTTGGACGAAAATTTATTGGGATAGATGTAAGCGAAGAATACTTGGAGATATCCAAGAGAAGATTGGAGAAGGTAGCAAATGACAAATAGAAATTTTGATGAATGGTTGAGTAAGTTCAGACCGAGTATATCAAGTTATGACTACTATATCGACTTTGCAAAGGTCGTAAGAAATGTGGATGAAATCAAGGTGGAATTAAACATCTTAAATTCCTTGATTGGTTCTAAAAATATTGAAGAAGAATTTGAGAAGATAGTGACAAAGTATCCGGAAACATTGCAATGTGTTCCGTTACTTCTTGCAGTGAGAGGCAATGAAATATATGCACAGGATGAAGAAGGAGCTTTCCAATATAATTTCAAGAAAATGAATTATAGTGTGGAACAGTACAAGGTATTTATGCGTAAGACCGGGTTATTTGATATGATTGCAAATCATTTGGTAAACAATCTTGTGGATTATGCTCTGGGTATTGAAACCGGATTGGACTCTAATGGTCGTAAGAATCGTGGTGGGCACCAGATGGAAGATTTGGTTGAAAAGTACATTGCGGCAGCAGGATTTGAAAAGGCTGTAAATTACTTCAAGGAAATGTACCTTAGGGATATTGAAGAAAAGTGGAATATTGATTTATCTGCACTTTCCAATCAAGGCAAAGCTGCTAAGAGATTTGATTTTGTAATCAAGACGGATAAGATGATTTATGGTATTGAAACAAACTTCTACGGAGGTGGCGGTTCTAAACTGAATGAGACAGCAAGAAGTTATAAAATGCTTTCACAAGAAGCAGATACTATTGAGGGATTTACATTTGTGTGGTTTACTGATGGAATTGGCTGGAAGAGTGCAAGAGGTAATTTGAGAGAGACATTCGATGTCATGGATACGATTTATAGTATTGATGATATGGAGAATGGGGTAATGAAGGATTTGTTTAGGTAAGTAATTTGTAATAGAGTTTTAAAGATATTATATTGTTACGAGATGAGGTTGCACAATTGGTTGAAGAACAAAAAACTAAATTGAATGAAGGAACAGTAAAAATAGTCAAAGAAATATATGATGAAATATATTGTAAATTTAGAGAACAATATATAGTTATATTTTTATGCGGCGGTGCAAGTACAAGTAAACATAAATCGCTACGAGATAGGGTAAGGGTTTTACTTGAAAATGAAAAAAAGACATTTTGGAATAAACCATACAAAATATTCTATCCAGAGGATTTGTTGATAGAAGTTTTAAATAAAACAAAAGAAGCTGACCTATTAAGTTATGAGCAATTTTTAGCAAATAATTCGCATATGATTGTGATTATTTGTGAGAGTGCAGGTTCATTAGTTGAATTAGGGGCTTTTACAAATAATGAGTATACTGTTGATAAAGTGGTGGCAGCTGTTGATAAGAGACGAGTGAAGGATAAAAGTTTTATTATGCTTGGTCCGATAAAGTATCTAAGAAAAAGAAGCAAATTTAATGTTGTTGAATATGGACAAGATGATGTAGAATTTGCTAAAAGACTGTCAAAGGATATAAGGGAAAAGAATAGAGTTAGCGGAAGTAATAATAGTATGATTGATTTAACGACTATTGTTGGAATGCATTATTTTATACAAGTGGTACTTTATTATTTTAAATCCTTAAATTCTAAAGAACTAGTAGAGATAATAGAGTGTATTTCGGAAAAAGAAGACATAGTATATGATGACTTTAAAGTCCTTTTTAATGCGGCATTAAAATTGCTTTTTCAAGATAAAAAAATTGTTAAAACGACTGGCAATCCTTATTCTTCATATAAGTTAACTGATATTGGTTTTAAAACGATGAAATTAATGATAACTGATTGCACAAGAGCTGGATTATGTGATAAAATAAGAATTGAGTTGATGCATAATGAATTCTATAAATCGCCTCATTCTTAGAATTGTTGTTAAGATGCATACATAGCAACTAGGGGTTGTTTCGACCTCGAGAGAATGATAATTACATGAACTCAGCTAAAACAACGGTGAACTTCCACAATAGTGAAACTCCCCCGTTGTTTTACCCGAAAATATATTGAGTAAGAATGAGGTGATTTATTTGAATATTGGAAATAGTGTGGTTTTAAATACTTTAGGAGTTCCAATAATTAATTCATTTGAGCACTTATGTGAACAACTTTCGATAACAGAGCAGTTGTTGTACTTTTTAACATATAAGAATGAGTATTGTTATGATGAGGTAGTAATTCCTAAAAAAGACAAAACTGAAAAAAAATTACATGTGCCTAATTTATCTTTGAAAGTGGTACAAAGATGGATATTAAAGGAGATTCTAGAGAAGATTTTTGTGTCAGAGCAGTCGATGGCATTTGTTCCGCATAAAAACGGTCTCAAGGAAAATGCTGAACGACATAAAAAGAATATTTTCTTGCTGGAAATGGATATTACGAATTTCTTTGGGACAATAACAGAGCAACAAGTGTATAGATTGTTTTGTAATATAGGTTACAATAGCAAAGTCGCAGGTATTTTAGCCAATTTGTGTACATATAATGATTATTTACCGCAAGGAGCAGTTACGTCTCCCTATATTGCAAATTTAGTTTGCTATCATATGGATGCAAGAATTAATGGTTATTGTAGTAGAAAAGATATAGTATATACACGTTACGCAGATGATTTAACTTTTTCATCAAATAATAGAATGCTTTTAAACAAGGTTGAAAAGTTTATTAAGTATATAGTTGGAGATGAGGGGTTCGTGATTAATGAAAAAAAGACGAGATATCTTTCTAATGATGTTAAGAAAACGGTGACTGGTATTACTATAAATGATGATAGTATTCATGTAGATAAAAAATTTAAAAAGGATTTACGCTCACAAATATATCAATCGATAAAATTAAAGAATTACGGAAATAATAGTCAGATATTGGGTAAGATTGCATATGTGAATTCAATAGAAGATGGTTTTAGAAATAAAATGTTAAAGTATATAACAGATACTATTGCAAAACCAGAACTTGCAAGAGACCAAACTATAGTTGATGCGTTCAACGAGAATAAGTTGTTTTCTGAGTTGCCGGATATGATATTTGTACAAGCAAGTGATTTTCCTTTTTTTAGTGAGGAAGATTATAGGTAGGTCGGTTGCTGATTGTAAATATAAATGAGTGATTGGTGTTCTCACTGACATTAAAATGACAATACAATCCCCTAAAAATCTATGCAACAGGTAGAAATCAGACAAAACTCCATGGTCGCTTCTACCAAAACCAACGAAAAACACTACACAACAATTTTGCAAAGAGGAGTTTGAATAACGGATTTAAATGCCGAAAGCCTGTATTTATGCGGGTTTCCGGCATTTGTTTTATCAAATGGCTCTGGTTTGGCTCTATTTGTGGAGAGAGTAATAGCAAGATTAAGGAGAAATTATGAAAAAGATAATCATATTAAGAGGTAACTCTGGAAGTGGAAAAACAACAGTAGCTAGAGCGTTGCAAAAGAAATTTGGATACAATACAATGATGA
>OBYC01000340.1_pt1 | contig 43752 bp, 34 predicted proteins | sample 1550651 | NCBI WGS metagenome assembly OBYC01 (sample SAMEA2580181, study PRJEB22360) | human gut metagenome | biome: human gut; feature: human-associated habitat; material: faeces | place: Denmark | collected 2008/2010
TTATCACAGTATCCCCGGCAGAACTGAAAGGGAAAAGACCGCTGGCAGTCCAGTTTGCACCGGGAGAATGGATAGAGACACCTACATGGAGAAAGGTGGCACAAAAGATTTTGCAGACCTGTAATGAACAGCCGGATATCCATGAAAGATTTATGGAAATGTGTGGAAAAGTAGCCGGACGCTGGAGGACGATCCTTGGCAGTTCACCGGAAGAAATGGATGTACCGATAAAGGTGGATGAGGAACTTTATTTTGAGGGGAAATTTGACACCGAGGCGATGCTAAACATGTTAGAGAAAAAAGTGCTGGAACCAGCAGGGGTTGACTACAGCAGCATTAAAATCCGGTATATGGCAAAAGGGCAGGAGCAAGCAAAAAGTATAGAGTATGTGCCAGAGCAGGATGAACCGGCAATGCTGCAATCGTTACAGAATATGCAGTTATAAAATGACATTGACAAGTTTCGGCATATAAACTAGTATTACAATGAGACTAGAAAAATGCATTCCATTTCTACGAGAGATAGAACATAGTAGTATATGTAAGATATCTGTAGATTTTGGAATGTTTTTTATTAGCAGAAAGGAAACTGGATGAATGCTGATTGATGTATCAGATAAAATCAAAATTCCGATAGAAATAGAACAGAAGATTTTAAGCCGGTTCATAGCAATGTCGGAAAGAAATATTTCTGCGATCAAAGCATATAAAATACAATATGATCGGGATGTGATATGTGCAATAGAAAATTATATAGGACCAAGTTCTGCATACTACTTTTATCAAGAACTGAATTCTTTATTTAAGCAATATGAGATGGTTTGCTATCATTCAACAAAAACGATTGATGAGAACGTGATCCGTTCTAATGGTCTTACAACAAATGAGTGGAATACCTATAGTAAAAATATGGTTCATACCTTGCAAGTTCTCCATGTAGAAGAAAAAGATATAGTTCATATTGTTGAAATCATAAAGTGCAAGTATGATTGGAAATATCCTGCACAGGGCAGGGAACCACAACTATGTTTTTATTCAGACAGAGGTCTTTTAAGTGAGGATATGTATGCTGGGTATGAACAGTTTTGTGAAAATATTGGCGGAGAGCTGGCAAGGGATGCGTTAAAACAAAATTATCCCAAATTGTATGAGTGCTTAAGGGAGAATGGAAAAGCGTTTTTAGTTAAATTCAAGATACCATTTTCCAATATAAAGTCCTACAATCAAGACACTATTATATATCAATTTGTTGCATATTTTGCGGGAAGATATTTTTGGAATTATGATTATGAAATTCATTTTGATGGAAATACTGATAAAGCAGTTCCGGCAAGTGATATTTTAGAACTTATTCCGTACACAACAGATAGATATTATTTTAAGAAATAGATTATAATGAAAAATATACTATGAATGAAACAAAGGGGAAAGATGTTTAATCAACTATATTTAATAATAGAGGAAAATAAGTTAAAGAAAAGATTTAAAGGTAATGTTGTAACGGCTGTTTTAGAGGTCTTAAACAAAGAAACAGATGTACAACGTTTGGAATTGATATATCAGACGTTATGGCAGTTTAATGATGCAATAAAGTTTTGGGATGAATTAATAGGATATACATCGGGGGATGAAGAATGGGAAGAGTATGAAAAAGATTTTTACAGCAGGTACACGGATATATTATTAAATAATCTGCAAAAATTATATTTGAGAACAGGCAGATTTGATTTTATGCAAGAGTATTCGAAAGCATATTGGAAACAGGTGCAGGAATCTATATTGCAGTTATGGAAAAAACTTCCAGAAGGAAAAAGTGTTGTAAAAAATGAAGTTAGTTTCCAAAAAATATTTGAAGATTTTTTTAATGAAACAATAAAGACATTTCCAGATTTTCTAGTAAAACGGTTACAAGAGTTTCATAATTTGTATAGAGCCAGTAGATATCAGGTATTTGATAATTACAAATATATAATACCTGATCCCGCATATTGTCATGATAATCGGTGGAATGATGACGGAGTAGCATATCTTTATTTGTCATACGATAATGAAAATAAGGAATGTCAAGGTATAAAACAAGCAAAGAAAACATGTTTTGAAGAATTAAGAGGAAAAGAGGGGGAACAGCTCTCTGTTTGTAAATTTAAAGCTATTCACAAACGGGTGAAAATATTAGATTTATCATATGATGGAATTGATTATGAGGAACAGCTTCAAGAGTTAGGAACATCAGAGGAAAACTATAAAGAGCGTATATTACAGACAGTTCAAGAGAATTCTAAGTTGTATAATAGAATGAAGGCTTATGCGCAAAATGGAAATAAAGAAGCATTTAATAAAGAATTGGATAGGCTGCAAAAGCAAGCCGGATTAGATAGAGAAATTCATGACAAAGTGCAATTACAGCTTTCAAAAATTTTAATAGGAAATATATGTGATTCGATATTTTATGCTGTTGATAAAGAGGATGATCCAAATTTGGAAGCGTATATTCCATTTAGGGCATTCAGCAGGTATCTTATTTCACAGGGATTTGGTGGTGTAGCTTATCGGAGTACAAGAATGGCATTAATTGGATTGCAGGGAAAATGCATTACTCTTTTTAATCCAGAAGATGCAATTTATATTGATGGAGAAATGGAGGTATATGAATATCACAAGGATGGTTGTAACTTAATAACTAGGTATGGCAATAAGCCTTGATGAGTTGAAAGAACAGAAAAATATTTTACGAATGACCTATACTTTTACATGAAAGATGGTTATAATAGAGTTGAGGTTAAAGGAAAGGAGATGTTTTACATGGAAGCTGTAGTAAAGGATATGAATGTTGTAGAAGATAGAACAGCACTGGAAACATTATTTTCTTATCTCGATAAAGGAATTGATGATATGGAAGCAGGGCGGCTTCATACCGTTGATGATGCATTTCAGATTATCAGAGATAGGATGAAAAATGAATTATAGAGTACTAATCACAGATGAAGCAACGGATGATGTATTCAATTTGGTTAAGTATATTCATGTTGATTTATGTAATCCAGATGCTGCAAATAAGTTATATACGAATTTAAATAGGGAAGTCAATAACATGGGTGACTTCCCTTTAAAATTTGCTGATTCAGGGATAAAGTACAGAGGATATATAATACATAAAAAGATATATCAGTCATATTTATTGTTTTATATCATAAGTGACGAGAATCAGACAGTATATGTTCTTCGTATTTTGAAGGATATTATGAATTGGCGCAATATATTGCAAAAAACAAATATCTATCATTTTTCAAATTATAGATGATAAAAGTAAGTGGTCGGAATCAAGCCTCCAAGGCCCCAAAAAGATTTGGAGGTTTTCTTCTGCCCATTTTTATCGGGAAGTAATTTCCCAAATAAACAATCTATGGTACAATATCTTAGAAATTATCATCAAGGGATGAGTAGTGGACCATAGAGAAAGAGCAGAGTCAATCGTAAGCTGATCTGGCTTACATCTAAAATACAATGCAACCTTTTTCTATGCAGGGACATAAGAGAGTGCATCATGTCAATTTTTTGCAGCCTCATCAGAGAGGAGTGCAACATTTTTCACGCCCAGAGTACAGTGAAAACTCTGGAAAGTGCATCTCAATTACCCTATCGACACACACAGAGACGGTTGTCAAATTATCCCTCAAAAAAGATACACCTAAGATTGAGGTTACAATGGAGCCTGATGAAGAGAGTAATTATACACCAGAGGAAAAGGCTACTTATTCAAAGATTAAGGAATATGTGAAGGAAAAGTATGGTGTGAATGTGCATACTTCTTATATTGCACAGGTAAAGCGGATGTGTGGTCTGGACATGGGTGAGAATTATAATAAGTCCAAGAAAGAGAATCCAGAGGTGAAGCAGTGTCCACAGGAGAAGGTGGAGTATATTAAGGACGCGTTGAGGCATTTTAAATTGATTTAGTAAAATTGATGGTATTATGTCACGGCAACATCACTACATACTCAAACAAAGGATGAAAATAAGACGTTTTTCGTTTGGAAAAGTGCTCTACTACACGTTTTTAGAAAAATAGCTCGGTATGGTTACTTTAAATGGATAATTGACATTATGGTATATATGCCATATAATATTTACAAAGGAGATTATATGACAGAATTTAAACTGATAGCATATGAAAAAAAATGGCGAAGTTCCAGTAGAGCAGTTTCTTGATTCTGTTAATCCTAAGATGCGAGCTAAAATATTTGGATTGCTGGGTATATTACAAGAGAAGGGAAATATAATACTGACGAATGGATTTGTTAAAAAAACACAGAAAACTCCTAAAGAGGAGATTCAGATTGCAAAGGATAGAAGAAAAGATTTCATAGAAAGGGTGATGAAGGATGAGAACATTTGATGATATGCTTTCTAAGCAGTTAAAAGATGATGAGTTCAGAAAAGAATATGAAGCTATTCAGCCAGAGATGGATGTCATAAGAGCTATAGTGGATGCTCGTACTTCTCAGAATATGACCCAGAAGGAATTAGCTGAACGAACAGGCATCAATCAGGCAGATATCAGCAAGCTTGAGAATGGAACGAGGAATCCTTCTGTTAATTTACTTAAAAGATTAGCAGATGGTATGGGAATGGCTCTTAAGATTGAGTTTGTGCCTAAACAGAAAGCGTGATTATATGAAAATAGATGAAGCTTTTTTTCGTTCTGGGTTTTACGATTAGCTACGCAAAAGCTGCCTTTAAAGTGGTTGATAGATTTTTCAACGTTTACACGGATTTTATATGTTTCTTCCCATTCTGCTGAACCTCGTTCCACTCCGGGATAGGCACGAAGATTCTTTTCTGGATAAATGTAAATCATTCTTCCACAGGAAGATGTTGTGCAGGGATTATCACAATGGCATACACAGCGTTTGGTTTTATCTGCTTTATTGTATTCCCATTTCATTTTCGGGCAGACAAATTTCATTGTAGGAATTTTGCTTTTTAAGTGTGATTTACTACCTTCCCTTTTCATAGGAAGCGAAGGGGCATGCGGACAACAGGGAACACCATTTTCGTTGATGGTATAATCGTTATCTTCCATAGAAAGTTTTACGCGGAGAGGAATAAATGCTTTTTCAAATCCAATTTCACCGAAAAGGGCTTTGTAGATTTCAATCGTGTCAAAAGCAGCATCACCAAGAAAAGTCTTAGGGGCGATAAGCGGATGCTTCTGAAAGAAATCAACCAGAACAGGAAGCAGGGCTTTTGAATCGGCAAGAGATTTATCCTCATCAGGAGAGTCAGATTTCTTTTCCACAACGATATCAGGATGAGCCTTTAGGAACTCTTTGTTATAGAAAGTGATATCACGGACAATACCAAGCCCATTGGTTACAATGCCGAACTTATAGGCATAGCAGAAATGTCCATTGATATACATCTGTTGGATTGCCTGATTCGAAGCAGCATGCGTAGGCATGGAACCATAGGCAGCCTTATAAGGATCATAGCTTTTATCAAGGTTGTTTGCCTTTGCAAAAGCTTTTAACTGTTTGATAATACGGTTTGCGTATTTTGGATTATTTTCAGTGACCCAGGCTTCAATGCCAGAGGTATCGAAGATAGTCATAGCTGCCAGTTGAGGGTCAAGTTTTTGGCAGATCGGTTCGGTCATATCAACCATGTGATCGAACATAGATTGTAAGTCCATCAGGAAATCCTGTTTGAAACGGGTGAATTTTGAGGCATCAGGAACAACATCAAAACCACAGAAACCACGTAATTCCTGAGAGTATTTCAAGAAAACAATCAGGAGCGTATCCGTCGGGACAAATGCAGCAGTCTGCCCGGTTGCAAGGGAGATACCGGAGGATATCAAAAAGCAGCTGGATGAATATCTGTTCCGAAAGAGAAAAGATGCGTAGACATATGTTGATTTCCGACTGCAAGGGACCTTCCTTTTTCTCTGGCGGTAGATTTCTACAGAGAATTAATTGAAAATTATCAGTAAAAGACGGGAGCCTGTTGCTGTCAGCAGAAAAATCTGTGGATGGTAACAGGTTATCGTTCGCTTTGGAGGAATGTCTGGTTTGATGATTACAACTTTTATGTGACAAAAGCAATTGCGTGCGATAATATTAAAAAGATATAAACGAAAATAACTTTTGCGGAATTTGAAAAGTTGAAAGTAGGGGAACAGTTCGAAGGTATATCGACTGTTTTTTTTCGATATCAGGGGGAAAACGGTTCAGCTCCTGGCAGATCAAGGGGAGGAAAAAAGGATGACAAGTCAGGAATATTTGAATCAACTGCAGAAGTATCTGAAAAAACTTCTGCAGAGTGATTACGAAGATGCAATGGAGTACTTTACCGAGTACTTCGCGGATGCCGGACCGGAATGGAATATCGCGTGCAGGACTGTGTTCTGAGCATCGAAGAGACAAGCGCAGTGTCCGATACGATTTACATCAATATTGACTTTACGGAAGAAATCTTAAGTGGCGGTAAACAGTCGGAGACAGGAGTGATTCTGTATGTACCGGAAAAGAAGGTACTGAAAAAAATAGAGATAACGATGGGATTCGGCGATGTGCAGATGAATGGCATCCAGGCGGAAAGCGGAAGACTGCAAAATGTGGATGGAGATATCACACTTTTCGGATGTGACATGCAGAATATCAAATGCAAAGCAGATTACGGTGATGTGGAACTGAAGAGCGGAACGTGGGAGAATGGGTCAATCACGCTGGAGGATGGCGATGCGAAAATCCAAAATACGAAGCTTTCCGGAGACGTGTCGGTGGAAAATAAGCTGGAGACAGATTGCTGGATGGATATTGCCACAGCACACTGCTTTGTTGTATATTAAGAATATAAATCTGATAGAAACCCAAAGAAAAGAGGATAAAACAATGGATATAGAAATGTTTGGTAAGCTTTCTGATGCATTTGGACCAAGTGGATTTGAGGAGGATGTCATCCGTACCATAGCAGATTACTGCAAAGAATTTGATGTGGAAAATGACGCAATGAATAACCTGTATGTGCGGATGCCGGGAACAAAGCAGGATTCCCGTCCGGTCATCCAGCTTGATGCCCATCTGGATGCATGCGGTTTCATGGTACAGAATATCCAGGACAACGGATGCCTTGGCATTATCATGCTTGGTGGCTTTCATCTGACCAGCCTTCCGGCACATGCGGTATGGATCCGCACCAGATCCGGAAAGATGGTACATGGTATTATCTGCGCAAAACCGGTTCATTTCATGACAACAGCGGAACGCAACAGTCAGACTCTGGAAATTGAAAAAATGTATGTGGATGTCGGAGCAACCAGCCGCAAGGAGGTTGAAAATGTTTTCGGAATCCATATCGGTGATCCGATGATGCCGGATGTAACCTTTGAATACGATGCAGAGCATGAGATCTGCTTCGGAAAAGCATTTGACAACCGAGCCGGCTGCGCATGCATCGTAGATACGATGAAACAGCTGGAAAAGGAGCAGGCTTCTCTTGCGGTTAATGTTGTCGGCGCCTTTGCAGCGCAGGAGGAGGTCGGAACCCGCGGTGCTGTGGTGACGAGCCAGATTGTAAAACCGGACCTTGCCATTGTATTTGAGGGATCTCCTTCCGATGACTTTTTCATCAGCGCAGGACAGGCACAGGGCTGCATGAAGAAGGGAGTTCAGATTCGTATTCTGGACAACAGCTATATTTCCAATACGCAGTTTATTTCACTAGCCGAGGAAGTAGCAGAAAAATGCGGAATTAAATACCAGGAGAGCGTAAGAAGAGGCGGAAGCACAAATGCAGCAAAAATCAGCGTGACAGGAAAAGCAGTTCCGTGCCTGGTGCTTGGTGTTCCATCCCGCTATGCGCACAGCCATTACAATTTCTGCGCAAAAGAAGACTTGGAGGCAGCAAGCGCAATGGCAGCCAATGTCATTCGTGCTTTAGATGAGGAAAAGATCCGTCATATCTGCCATCAGGATGTACTGTAAAATATTCGATAACGAAAGAAAAAGCATGCCGGAAGCGGGTTCACAGGAAAGGTGAAGCCGTTTTCGGCATATCTGGTAAAAAAGGAGAGTTTACAAGTGAGAAAACCGATCATTGGAATCTTGGGAAATACGTATAAAACACAGCCGGGACTTTTTTCGAGTGCGGAGAGAATGTATGTCAACAGTGATTATATCGAAGCAGTTCTGAACAACGGCGGAATTCCGATGGCAATTCCGGCAGTTGCCATGAAAGCGAATCCGGAAGATGTACTTGCCGTGTGCGATGGCATTCTGGTTCCCGGCGGAGAGGACTTAAATCCGTGGTATTATGGGGAAGAGCCAAAACCGCAGATCCAGACCATTCGCCCGGAGATCGACGAGGCATGGTTCGCACTTGGACGGGCGGCAAAAGAGATGGGAATGCCCATGCTTGGCATCTGCAAGGGAATCCAGTTTTTAAATGTCCTGTGCGGCGGTGATCTGTACCAGGATATCTATACACAGAAGGAAACCACAATTTTGCATCTGCAGTCCCTGGAGCGGTCTTATCTGCATCACCATGTGGAAATTAAAGAGGAAACCCATCTGGCAGAAATCCTCGGGGCGGGAACCCATGCGGTAAACTCCATGCATCATCAGGCAGTGCGTACGCCGGGAGAGGACATCGTGGTTTCAGCAACGGCACCGGATGGAACCATCGAGGCGATAGAAAGCCGCAACGGACAGATTGTGGCCGTACAGTGGCATCCGGAAGGGCTGATCCACTCAGCGCCGGAGATGAACCGCCTTTTTGCGGATCTGGTAGAAAAAAGCAGCAGATACAGAGAAAAAAGGTAACGATTTGGAACCATGTAAAAGGAAAGAAAAACCGGGATGGGACTTTTGAACCGTTACGAAAAAATAAGAATGGATAAGAATGCGATTCTAAAAGCAGAGAGCAGGAATCGTTCGGGAGGCAAAAAAAGAATGAACAGAACAATAAGAGTATCGGCGGCAGTGTTACGTATCAGCTGAAGGGAATCGAACTGTATCATGACTATCCGATTTTCTATTGCCTCGGAAATTTTATTTTTGAAAATCAGTATGTACGCCTTCTGCCTGCGGACTACATGGAAAAATATGGTCTGAATATTCACACGGCAGCATCCATCGGAATCGCCAGGCGGCAGGAGCAGTCCTCACATTCCCTCTACGAAATTCCGGAGGTCTATCGGAGTGTGCTACCGTATTTCGAAATCTGTCAGGGGAAATGCACACATCTGGAGCTTCTGCCGGTCGAGCTTGGTATGGACAGGGGAAACGCAGAAAAAAATATTCCATACGTGGCAGACGAAAAAACAGCAGAAAAAATTGCAGAATATCTCACCCGCATGAGCAAGAGATATGGAACAGAATGGGAATACAAAGAAGGAAGGGAGAAGAGTGAAAAATGATAGAGGCGCTCTTGGATTTCTTTCAATTATATACGGCTGATGCCGATTATTTACCAGACTTTTGGCTTACAATGATACTTCTTTATCTGAATGCAGGTCTGTATCTTAACGACCTATATAATCTTGTGAAGCGCAAGTCAAAAGCGGAAACATTCAGTCTGATGGCGATACCAGGAGTCTTTGCAGTAATTTTCGTGTCGATGCTATCAATTTTTGCGCATGTACCGAATCTGCAGAGCATAGCTTCACAGGCCAAACGCCTGAGCCTGCTTATAACGGCAATACAGCCACAAACGAATCTTGCGCTGCTTCTTATTGTATTTCTTTATCCGATTCTATGGGGAATCGGGCTCTTACGACAAAGGAGGCATGAACACGGCAGCCGCAAACGCTGGGTGCTGTCCTGCATTCCTGATTATATTGCATGGATCATACTGATATTGGGCATCGGTTATCACCTGTTTTTCGGGGAAAATATCCTGAATAGTGTTCTGGAAAATGCGGAGGCTGGAGATTTACTGGCCCTTTATGGCTCCCGCAGAACCTGGCTCTATATATGGATGTATGGAATTTATATCCTTGTATGCAAGGAAGTGGTGCTGCTTGTCGGCCTTTTGTCTGAACTTTTGCTTATGCGAATTCCGCTTCGCTACCATAGTGGGCAGAATGCTGATACCTTTGTCAGCTTTTATTATCTGTTTTGCCAGAATGCCATTTTTCGTGGGATTTCCCTGCTGGAAGCTGCGTTGGTGATTCCGCTTTGTGGAGTGATGCTTCGTGAAGCGGCATCGCCTTTCAGTGATTACTCGTCGATTATGATATACGCAGTCTTTTTGCTGCTGACAGGCGCAGTGTTTGTCGTTCTTATCGCCATTGGTCCGGTCATGCGGACACTTTCCTGCTTCGATGCATGGGGACAGCGCAAGCAGATCAGAGAGCTTTTCTGTACGGAATATTTTCTCATGCAGCCAGTTTCCAGCAACAGATCGTTCACGGTCACTCATCATTTTATCATTGACGAACAGGACGCCGCCGGTGTTTACTATCTTCCGCTTCTCACAGACATCAGCGGATGGGCCTCCCCGAGAAAGAAAGCAGGCAAATGGAAAATGCTCTCTTTCGCAGATGGCAGAACCCTTGAATTGTCAGAACACGAGGCAGAAGCCGCCAAGGAAATGCTCTCTTATGCATCCAACCGTCTCTATGCCCAGAAGATAACTGGAGAAAATTGGAGCAATAAAAACAATATGCCTGGCACAGAGGAAACCTGGAATCCACTCATAAGTCCGGCAACAACGATGTATCAGAAACTGGTCAAGATATTTTTAGGTCTGATGGTTATTCTTTTTATGATGAGCTATCAGATACTGAAGTAATTGAAAAAAGAAGAAGCAGGCAAACGAGTATATAACTATCAAGAGGGCGATTATATGAAGCTTTGGATTGAATAACATACAAATTCCAGCTGTGCGCCCAGCTAAGGGTGTGTAGTCAAGCCGGTGGGATTCCGGTTTCAACTGGGGAGAACCTGCCATTTCTCGAAGAAGAGTATGAAATTGCAACTGAAAACGGAGTATTTCAAATGAATGGTAGGTGGTCGGACAATCCCATAGTACTGTAGAAATCGGGCAATGCCGATGGAGGGAAGGGGATTGCTCAGGCTATCATGGAAAATCCGGATATTCTGATTTTGGACGAACCAATGAACGGTCTGGACAATCAGGTGTATGAGATGGATCATGGGAAGCTTGCGGTTTCTGAGTAATCAATCATTTCTTGCGGCAATCTTGCAATTAAACAAAGCCGCCAATATATGTCGTTGACAATTATACTGGATCATGAACCGTAAGCATCAGATAAGCTATGATAATAAAAAAGCCATAGAGATGATTCCTTGATAGAATTGAATAACTATACATAATCTTAAAAAGGAATCTCTCTATGGTTTTTATTAAACATGATTAAAACAATCTGATGCCTATATAGATGCTTTTTCAAGTTCTTCAAAAGAAGGAATTGAAGTCTGGGCACCTTTACGAGTTACTACGATATTGGAAACCCTGCTGGCAAGTTCTACTGCATCATCCAAAGAATCTCCTTGTGCTAAAGCAATCGCTAAACCAGCTACATAGCTATCTCCGGCAGCTGTGGTATCTACCACATGGACTGTCCTATCAACATACAGTCTTTTTTCGGTATGGTCTTCTTTGAGAATATAAGAACCTTCTCCACCCAATGTAACAACTATGTTCTTTACCCCCTTGCGTTGCAATAGTTCAGCATTTGTACGCAAGTCTTTTTCTGAACCACACTCTTGTAATAAAATAGCAAGTTCTGTTTCATTTGGTTTTATCACATCTATACAAGAGAACAGTTCATCAGGCAGATCGGAGACTGCAGGTGCAGGATCCAGGATTACTGTTTTTCCTCTCTTACTAGCTTCTTTCACTACATACATTACTGTTTCCAGTGGAATTTCAAGCTGCACTACTATAATATCACTCGCTTCCAGCAAGTCCATATTTTCCATGATATATGATTTATCTACATATGCATTCGCACCCGGAATCACCAATATGCTGTTGTCCCCTTCTGGTATCACTCCAATAACAGCAATTCCTGTAGATACGCCATTTAATTTGCGTATACGGGTAACATCAACTCCAACACTCTCCAGATTTTCACATAGCCTCTCACCATACGTATCCTGACCAACCATACCGAGCATAGCTATATTTCCATGCATTTTTCCAATGGCATAAGATTGATTGGCACCTTTTCCACCGGGGACAAGTTCAAAATCATTAGCTAAAATAGTTTCACCTATCGTTGGTATGTGCGATACGCCGGCAACAAAATCCATATTGAGGCTGCCGATTACGAGTATTTTTTTCATGTTGATTCCTACTCCCTTCCAGTTATTACAATGTCACGATATAAACAGTGACTTCCTTTCTCAACAGATATACCTGCACAACCAGTCATCAGAGGCAGATTGGAGTCTGTAAAAGTCAGATATTCTTTATCATTTACCGATACGCTAAGTGTTGGACCATCAGCTGTCAGCAGAAGCTTGTATTCTTCGTCTGTTTTCCACTCAAAGTCTGTTTCGCACAGCGTAGTATAGCCGTAGTAATTTTTGCGTAATACCAGCTTATTATTTTCAGAAAAACCGGCAGCATAACTACGCATAGCACCTTGAACCCGAATATTTATGAAATGCTCTGAACCGGTTATAGGTTTTAGTACGGCTGTTACTTGGTAATTATTCCATGTATGATGTCCTGTATACATTTCAGCAAAGTCTGCACAGGAAAGACTAAGATATGGTCCATCCAGATAACTATGTCCTTTTAGTTTTGCAAACTGAGGAACCTCCTGATGGGTAACGTGCCAGCTATCAAGCTGCATACCTTCAAAATTCAAATGATAATCGGGACTGCCATCAAAATACAGATCATCAATGTAGGCTGATACATTTCCTGTGGCAAATCCAGGAGCTACACCACAGAGAATAATACCAACTTCGCTGATATAGCCTGTCTGCTTGCCGGGAATCTTCAGAGAGAGCGCATGCCAGACACCATCACCGTTGACTTTTTCACCACGGAATATTTCTCCGGTTACTCCATTTTTGGCATAAATCTGTGCTGTAGTAGTCATTTCTTCACCGGGAATCGGCATTACGCTCAGGTGTACAGTTTGCCCCGGATATACCAGCGGAGCAAAAAATGGATCATAACGTGAATCATCAAAATCCTCAGAGCTGTAATATGTCTGTTTGTAGAAGAAACTTTCTTCTCCGGATGATGTCACTGCCGTTAATTTAAGAGAACGTTTGCCTGTATAAGCCTGTTCATCCGTGTTATGAATGTAGCAGTTTCCCGGTGAACAGCTTCGGATTGCATGTGTACTGGTTGGATATTCAAAGTGGCAGCTGTCGATCCGCTCATTCAGGATTGTATTCCAAGTCTCCGGAATATCTTCTTCGGCAAGGGTATATGCCATTTTTGCAAAATAACTGGCACCGAACGGAATATCAACTGCATTCAGAGAAGGTATAACATTAGAGCAGGCAAGAAAATCATTGATTGGTTTTGCCCATTTATCATAATCAATTCCATTGATACCCACAAATACACCCATGATAGTGCCTACATTGCCTACATTACAGTCTGTATCCCAGCCACACATGTTACAAATATTGAGTGTATCTGAGAAATCTTCATGACCGTACAGCATAGAGAGAACCATAACCGCAGCATTAGGTATGATATGGCAGGTTCCGGGATATTTATCATATCCGAAATTCTCAAAAATGTATTTAAAACAGTCACGCCAGTTATCAGGGTGTTCATCATAAAACTTCATGACTGCATTAACTACACGGGTATATTCACAATCATCAGGAATGTACCGGAGTGCCTTCTCAAGAATATCCCGAATGCTGTTTTCTACAAAAGCTAAACTGATACAACACGCAACATATATGCCGCCATACACACCATTGCCGCCATGTGTGACGCTGGCAGCCTGCTTGGCAAGCTTCGCTGCCTGTTCCGGATTTCCGGGAGAAACAAGGCCCCATGAATCAATGAAAATCTGTCCACCGATCTGTTCAGCCATCGTGGAGCCATTCTGTTCTACGCTGCCGCTTCTTGGTGCAGTAATACCGTTTCTAAGATTCAGATAAGCTGTATGCTCGGTTGAAATACCATAGCCGCCCCACCAAAAGAAGCCATGTTCATACGGTGCATAATTTAATAGTGCATTTGCTACTTCATGAGAAGAAAAGTTATTCAAATCTTTGCAGTCTTCCAATGCCCGGATAAAAAACAGCGGACCGTTGCTATCATCGTCAGCGGCAAAATTCTTATAATTAGCGGGGTAAGACCACACTTCTCCAAAGACATCACGAATACGTTGATATGTCCACCCTTCAATAGGTGCCCCCAGACGGATACCAATGATCTTTCCAAGCCATCCTGCATAAACTTTTTCCATATAATTTTCAGCAATTTTCATATTAAGTACCATGCCTTTCCGTAACCTGCAGACCTTGGCCGCAGGCACAAATTTGCTGTGTGAAAAAATTACCATTTATGCTTTTTTCACACCAGCCCCCTTGATATTATAATTTATCCTTTAATTCCGCTCATAACTATTCCTTGGACAAAATATTTTTGTGCGAATATATAAACCAGTAAAATCGGTAACATGGAAATCAAAGCACCTGCCATCATTTGATTCCATTGAGAAACATAAGTTCCTTGGAATTGAGCCAATCCCATAGCTAAAGTCCATTTTTCTTCACTGTTAATAAAGATCAAAGGACGTAAAAAATCATTCCATGTATTCATGAAAGTAAAAATTATCAGTGTCATCAGAGCCGGCTTAGAGTTCTTCAGAATGATTTCCCAGAAAATCCGCGGATAGGTACATCCATCGATTTTAGCAGCCTCTTCCAATTCTTTAGGAATCGTAAGGAAAAACTGGCGAAGCAAGAATGTTCCAAATGCATTAAAAATTCCTACAGCTACAAGCGACGATTTGGTGTCTATCAAGCCCATAAACTTGATTATTTTAAACTGAGGGATCATAACAGCCTGGAATGGAATCATCATGGTACCTAGATAAATGATGAATAAAATATTTTTGCCCTTAAAATTCAATCGTGCAAATGCGTAGGCTGCCATTGAGCATGTAATGAGTTGTCCCAAAATGGTGAATACGGTTATAAAAATAGTGTTTCCAAAATAAACAAGCCACGGAGCCTGCTCAAACATATACACATAATTTTCCCATGCTATATGCTTTGGAATCCAGTACGGTGGTATGGCATATAGCTCTTGTACATCCTTCAAGGATGAAGATATCATCCAAAGGAAAGGAATCAGCATGGAAATTGAACATAGAATAAGTATTGTGTGTGTTAATATCTGAAAGACTTTTTTCTTTCTTTTTGCCCTTTTGTTTTGTCCAAAAGAATTTTCCATTTTATCCCTCCTTAAATATTATTTCTTTCACTGAATCGAAGTTGAATAATGCTGGCTGCAAAAACAATAATGAACAGTACATAGGCCATAGCTGACGCATATCCTTGTTTAAAATACTGGAAAGCGTTCAAATAAATAAGATAGCTGACTACCTGTGTGGCTGTACCGGGACCACCCTTTGTCATAACATAGATCTGATCAAATGCCTGGAATGAATTGATCATACTGATAATTGTAACAAAGACAATTGTCGGCTTTAACAAAGGCAGAGTAATCTTAAAAAATTTGTGGACTGCATTTGCACCATCTATATCTGCGGATTCATAAATATCAGGGGATATCCCCTGTACACCGGCAAGAAGGATTACTGCATTAAATCCAAGATTCTTCCAGATACTCATGATAATGACTGATGGCATCGCCCACTGTTCGCTTGTAAGCCACGGCGGCTGATATAAGCCAAGCTTACCTAAAAAAGTGTTAATCAATCCATAATCTTCATTATACAACCACTGCCAAACCATTGTAATTGAGACATACGATACAATAACCGGGATGAAAAAGGCAGATCTGTACGCATTAACCCCACGGATTTTCTGGTTTAACAGTACAGCAACCAGAATAGCTAAAAATACTCCGATAGGAACTGTTCCAATAGTAAAATAAATTGTGTGGAGCAGTGCTTCACCAAATTCTTTGTTTGTAAAAAGCATCGCATAATTTTGAAAACCGACAAACTTCGGTTTAAGAATCCCATCATAATTCGTAAGACTATAGTAAAATGACATTATAACAGGAAATACTGTGAAAACTAAAAAGCCGATAATTACCGGAGACAAGAAAACGTATCCCCAGAAATTTTCTTTTGCGTCAAGTCTTTTTGCTTTCTTTTTTTTCACTGTATTTGAAGAATTTTCCATTTTGATCACCTCAATTTAAGAATACTGTCAAGGATGCAGGAAGGGAGAAATTTTCTTAGATTTTAAAATTTCTCCCTTCCTCAGCCTGATTTTATATCATAATGCAAATATTAATTTGCTAAAATGGCATTAATTTCTTTTATCAGTCTTTCCTGTGTCTCTTCAGGTGTGTACTTGCCAATCAGCATTTCGTCTACGAGCTGCTGTACTTTTGTATTGACCTCTGTACGATAAATGGAAAGCTGATCCTTGAGGTCACAAGCCGGAACAGAATCTACAAACGCCTTTACGTTAGGTGGGAATTTGCTGTCTAATACGATCTGAAGAGCTTCTGCATCCGTACTTCCTGGCAGAGCCATATTGGATTCCGCTACGATTCTGTTTCCTTCCGGTCCACATAAGAATTTTAAAAGATCCCATGCGGCTTCCGGATTTTTTGTGGATTTTGAAATACCCCAGTTAAGAATACCTGCTTTTGTATTCTGGTTCTTGTCCATAGGCATACGTACTACATCCCATTCAAAAGGAAGGGGGTTTTCTTTGTAAGTAGGCAGCATCCACAGACCGGCAGATTCCATAGCGACCTTCTGATTACGGAACAGGGCATCTGCGCCCTTGCCCATCGCTGTCAGTGCAGCAGGGTTAGGAGAAAGTTCATCTTTAACAACCAAATTATGCAGGAACGTCAGAGCATTAAGAGCTTCTGGTGTATCCAGTCCTTTAACCTCAGTGCCACTAATATCATAATCTACACCGGCACGTGAGAGCCAGCCAAGAACTTGATCTGCCTGTGCGCCCGGATGACGATAACCGTATACTTTTTCAGCGGGATTGGTCAGTGCCTCTGCAGCTGCATAAAATTCATCAATTGTCCAGTCATCCGTAGGTAAAGGTACATTTGCTGCTTCGAACATTTCCTTATTATAATAAATCACATATGGAGAAACTTCTTGTGGTAACGCATACAGCTCGTTTTCATAACGAAGAGGAGTTAACAGGGATTCCGGATAAACAGACGTATCAAACTGATCCTTTTCAATCAGATCATTTAACCCAAGAAGTACCCCTTTGTTAGCCATAACATAAGTCCATTCATTAAGGTAAATAATATCAGGTGCATTATCTGCGCCAATCAATGTCATCAGTTTTTGAAAACGTTCACTACCGAGGTCGACTGGCTTGATTGTAACATTGGGATGTTCGCTCATATACAGATCGAACTTCTGCTGGTGAATGGCGATTTCCTGTGCGCTGCCGCTGACGGCTACTTCAATAGTAACATTCTCATCATCTGCGTTTGTTGAAACACTTTCATTTGTGCCTGCGGAAGTATCTTCAATTTTATTATTTGTATTTTCGGTGCTGCCACAACCAAAGAGAATGGTTGCAGTCATTGTAGTAGCCATAAACAGGGCTAAAATTTTCTTTGTCATAATCTTATCGTTCCTTTCTGGATTCCTCATATTTTACTGAGCAGATCATTGGTGGACTGCTCTGCGCCTGGCAGCTCTGATATAATTTTCACCTCTCTTCCATGAGCCATTTAATATTGCCTAAATTAATCTTGAATTATTGTCAATAGTAGTACATCCTGGTACTTCTGTCTTGCATTATGCTGATTAGGAAAATGATGTACTAAAACCTTTTCTTGTTTAATTTTATGATTTAATACGGGTATTGTCAATTGAGTTTTGTCTTCTTTTGTACGAAAGTACTTTCCTACCGAATATTCCTTGTTTTTTTTAAACAATTTTACCAATGCATTTTTGGCACTTGAAATTGACTTTTATTTTAGTATAGGATAGACTGTTTTAAAAACATATTTATATCGGTTGTAAAATATCAATGTATTTTACCGTCTCGATTTTTCTCTGGGAGGAAAATAAATGACAATTAAAGAAATTGCCCAACTATCAGGAGTATCTATGTCTACTGTTTCAAAAATCATGAACCATAAAGACGAACATATTTCTCCTGAAACACGCAATAAAGTTCTTGGCATTGCGAAAGAATACAATTATTCCCCCTATGCCTTTGCACGGAATAACTCCATCTCAAAATCTTTTCTTTTGGGTGTTCTTTTGCGCTCTGAGCCAAAGTCCGGTAAAATGTTGGAAGGCATTCTTGCGGCTGCTGAGGAAGCGGGATACCATATTATTATCTGTGTCAGCAAAGAAAGTGAACAAATTGAATTAAAACATATTACAGCGCTGTGCAATGCTAAGATTGACGGAATCATCTGGGAACCGGTTTCCTCAGACAGTATGCGTTTTCAAAAATATTTTTCAGAAATTGGAACCTGCATTACCTGGTTGAACGCCTATAATTCCGATTCATACAGAATTGATTACCGTGCGTTGCTCTATAAGGCATCTGGGTATCTCATTCAAAACAAACACCAGCATTTCGCATTGTTGACAGATTCATCATCACCATTTTACAATGAAATACTGACTGGTTATAAGGCCGCACTATTTGAGCAGGAATTCACATTTAATCAGAATAGTCTGCTTCCGCAGGATGCTTTAGACTGGATGTTCCATATTAAAAGTGAACATCTGACCGGGATAATCTGTACGGATTGCCAGCTGGCTTATCATCTGAAAAAAAAATTAAAACAGCATTTGTACGAAATTCCGTATGATCTATCTATTATTACTTTAGTCGATGAAGATGATCCGTCACTTGTTTCAGAAGAGTTTTCTTCCATCATCATTCCGTTTTATAGTTTTGGCATGCATCTGTGTAAAAATCTGATCAACCAGTGTGAGCAGCATTCTGCTTCTTATTTGCCATTTACCGCAGATTATAAATTGGAAAATATGATTACCCTGGATATTCCTGCTTCCAAGCGTTTGCCGCAGATTATCGTAGTCGGCAGCATTAACACCGATATTAGTTTGAACATTCCGCATCTTCCAAAGCCGAATGAGACCATTGTCACCTCAAGACAGACCATTTCCCCCGGAGGTAAAGGAACGAACCAGGCTGTCGGAGTAGCAAAACTAAATCATAAAGTAACCCTTCTGGGTAATGTGGGAAATGACCTCGATGTGGGACTGATTTATTCTTGTCTGGCGGAACACGGTATTGACAGCTCTGGTATCCATAGAGACAGATCTGTTAACACCGGCAAGGCATATATCCAGATTCAGGATGACGGTGAATCTATGATTACACTCCTGACTGGTGCAAACGCTACTTTGACAGCCCAGACGATTCGAAGTAACAGCCATTTGTTTGAAAACTGTGCTTACTGTCTGTTACAGACTGAAATTGCAATTGAAGCTGTAGAAGAAGCTGTTCTGATCGCAAAAGAAAATAATGTCAGAACGATTTTGAAACCAGCTGCCGTGTCCTCCTTAAGTGACAATATCCTCCGGCATACAGATATTCTCATTCCAAACCAGGCTGAGATGGCATTGCTTTGCAATTGTTCTGCTTCCATAGATATCACTGAACTTTCCCGCCAAGCAGATACCATGCTCCAAAAGGGCGTTGGGGCAGTTGTTATCACACTCGGAGAGCATGGTTGTTTTCTGAAAACCGCATCTATGGAACAGCATTTTCCGGCAGCGGCTGATTTTATCCCCATGGATAGCACAGGCGGAAGTGATGCTTTTATAAGTGCTTTCGCATCCTATCTGCTATATGGTTATGATTTATGCAGTTCTATTCAGATTGCCTCTTATGCTGCTGGTTTTTGTATTTCAAGACAAGGTGTTGTTCCGGCGCTGATAGATCAGACCTCGCTTGAAAAATACATAAATAATGTTTTACCCGATCTTTTAAAATAATCTTGAATTCGGCAAGTACCGAATTATGACATAGTTGCTCAACCGTGCAGATGAAATCATATTTGGATTATGTTAGGATTCAATATGAGTCTTGATATGAAAAGATAATGGAATGCGCATTCGTGTATTGGCATTGGCGTACTGTATCATGGATTCCGTATATTCCTATAGGGCGCATGGATAAATATGGTTTATAGAGTGATCATGAGCTTAAACCAGCCGCCCTCTGTGGAAAAATCATAAAAGGCATTATGCTTTTCACAAAAGGCCATAATGGAGCGTGTGCCAATTCCATGACCGGTTCTGGTGGAAGTGGGAAGTCCGTTTCTTCCAAAGGTGATCTGTCCTTTATAAGGGTTTGTGATCTCAAACATAAAGGCAGGCTTATAGATGCATCGGATGATAATTTTTCTCTCATTTTCAGGAAGCTCTGCACATGCTTTGGTGGCATTTTCCAGGGCATTGGCAAAGCAGATGGAAAGCTCGGCAGGATCAACAGGGAGATCTTCCGGAATTGCAAGATGGTGTTCTATGGTAATGCCCAGATTGCGTGCCTGCCCAAGATAAGCGGTGAGCGTAGCATTTAATATAGGATCACTGCAGTAATGGGTGGGAGTGCCTAGCCGGTTCAGGTCAGAAGATTTGGATACAAGATCAAGGATGGCATTAGCATTTCCTTCTTTAGCCAGGGCAGCGATATCGGACAGCATCTTGTGAGTATCCTGCCAGACAAGCTTTACTTCCGTTGCATTTCGTTTCGTATCTTCAATATGTTTCTTTATGCCCTGCAGCTGCATTTCCAGAATCTCCCGGTTCTGTTCATCCATCTGATACTGATACTGTGTCCGCAGATATTGGAAAACAGCATAATAAATGATGGCAATGACAGCACCTGAGAGGTAGAACAGAGGTGGGAAAGCCGGATTCTGTGTATAATGGACCGGATAGAGTGCGAGCGTCATTACAAAGAGGAAAAAGGCGATAGGGATCAGTGCAAGGATTCCCCAGCCCTGGGTATTGACCCCGGTTATATCAAGGAAAGTCCTTCTGAGAACAAAAAATTCAAAAGCAATCGCAGCAAGATAGACAGACAGCAGGAGTATGGCATTTGACAGCAGCGTGCCTTTAAACAGTGTGTTGAGCAATGTCACACTGATAAGAAGATAGAGTGAGAGCAGAAGCTGTGACAGGCATTTGAAAACATGTCTTGAGACTGAGGTGTCTGCAGCCATATAGATCATGATCACGCCCGGCAGGGAAATAGTAAGGATAACGCTTCTGAGAAAAGACAGGAATCCCCCAAAATGCATGGAAAAAAATGTGAACACAACCGCATAAATGGCATATCCGCCTAGAAAAAGCATATTTTTTTTGTAGTTTTTTTTCATTGGAGAAGTGGCAACTACCATGCCGAGCGTACCGAATATAGCTACAAAGATGCGGTAGAGCTGGTAGGCCGTATTATCATCAAAAATCATAGTATTCCTCCATTTTGAACATTATCATAATGTGACCACAACCTTAAACCAGCCGTTTTCAGCCGTAAAGGAGTAAAAGGCATCATATTCTTCGCAGAAAGCCACGATGGAACGGATGTGGGCTTCCATGCCACTCTCCGGTAACCTTGGAAGGCCATTTCTGCCAAAGGTTATTCTGTCAGGCTGAGGATTTTTAATCTCGAACATCAGTTTAGGATTCCCAATGCAATGAAATATAATTTTTCGTTTTTCCTTTGGTAACTTTTCACAGCTTTCTATGGCATTTCCAAGCGCATTAGCAAAGCAGATGGCAAGTCCGGCAGAGTCAACCGGAAGCTTATCCGGTAGCGTGACAGAGGTTTGAAGCACAATGCCGGATTCCTCTGCAGATTTAAGATAAAAACAAAGTGTTGTATCTATAAGGGCATCTGTGCAGTAATGGAAGGTTTCAGGCATAACAGGTTTCTGACCGGCGATGTCGGTAAAGTCAAGGATTGCCTGCATATCTCCACTCTCAGCAAGAGATGCGATGGTAGAAAGTATGTGCCGGGTGTCGTGTCGGACGATTTTTGTCTGCTTTGCAAGCTTATCCATGTCGGCAGCCTCTCTTTGTATATTTTGTACCTGCAGCTCAAGAATTTTCCTGTTCTGTGCTATTTCCTGCCTATGATACTGTGTAGAAAGAAATACACCGATTGCAGTGTAAAGAATAACAATGACGGCACCGAGCAGATAGATCATCACGACACTTGTGGGGCGTTTACTATAATGCTCCGGATAAAAAGCAAGTGCTACGGCTAGGATAATCAGCGCACAGGGAATCAGGGAAAGGATGCCCCAGCCCTTCTTAATCTCTGTGATAAAATCCAGATAGATACGGCGCATGAAATGAAAATCAAACAGAATGATAAGCATATAGGCGAGCAGACGCATCAGTATATCTGAAAGCTCCGTTCCGTGCAGCGCAGTATTTATAAGCGTGATGGTGCCTGCAATGTATAAAGATACAAGTATGTGTGTCGCACGGATGAATACAAGCCGTGGAAATGGTTCGTCAGACATATTATGCAGCAGAAGTATGGCAGGGCAGGATATTGTGAGGATAAATACCCGCAGCAAAAGCTGGTAGCTGAAAAAATAGATGATAGCATAGGATGAGATTATGACATAAATGACGTAAGAAACAAAAATCACAATGCTTATGGGCTTCTCTTTCACATGGCGGAACTTCGTGGTGGAACCCATCATGCAAAAAGTACCTGCGCAAGTGATCATAACCTTCAATATCAAAAAAGTAATATTATCCTCAAAAAGCATGGTATCTGCCTCCATTCAGCCAAAAGTCCGCCCACTCCCTTTTGACTGTATCGTACATACGGCGGGGAACCGGAACGTGAAGATTTCCGGTCAACAGCAGGTCTGACCTGGTAACCTCTGTGACATGGAACAAATTGACGACAAAGGAGGAACCTACCAGAAGCATTCTTTTGTGTGCCAGCAGCCCGGCCACGGCATTCTGGAAAGACCCGTTGAAGCTGGTGCTGTGTATCACGGTATTATCTGTCAGATGGTAATCGATATGTTTATCTATGCGTTCCGCATACCGTATGTCTGTGATGTGGATCATACGGATGCTGTCCGTCGTCTTAATGGCAACTGTCGCCTGCATAATCTGTGAAAAAGAGCGGTAAGCCTTGTCAAGGCTTTGGAAAAACAGCTCGCTCCTGACAGGCTTTAAAAGGTAATCAAAGGCATCTACCCGATAAGAATCCAGCGCAAAGTCAGGAGAGGTGGTAAGGTAGATCAGGAATCCCATGTCATCACGCATTCTCAGAGCAGCGCCAAGCTCGATGCCATTCATTCCCGGCATAATACAGTCCAGAATATAGAGGTCAAAGCCACCGTGTTCATCCACATGGTTTATAAGTTCTTTTCCGGATGTAAAAGAAGATAAGGAAAGGGTTCGTTCAGAATGTATCTGTTTATATTGCCTGATAAGATCCATGGTCCTTTCATGGCTGGTTATTTCATCATCACATAAAGCAATCTGCAAGGCATAATCCCCCTCCCGTTTTATTTTATGTACTCTCGGAAGCTTCTTCAAACGAAGCATTCCGGGAGTATATTTTTCAGCATGTATAAAAGTTTGTAAAACGCCTGTTTCAGACGCAGGAAACAGACGCAATCCTTGTTTTGCGATTACATCTATAGTGTAGCAAAGAAGCTAGAATGAGTCAACGAAACAGGGGGTGACCAAATCCGAACAAAAAGCTGCCAAATCCGCAATGATACCCATAATAAAAAGTAATTACGATATACTTTACCTAAAAAGACAGAAAAAAGCTTTTAGAAGATAAAGTGGGCAGGTTACGGAAAGGTATGGTAATTATTATGAAGATACATATGCTTAAGGATAGAGAAAAAGCTATGCGTGGAACAGCACTTGTCCTGGCAGCAGCACTGGTATTTACAAGCATTGATCTTACCGTGTTTGCAACTAACGGGAAAAAAATAAAAACACAAGAAGTGATCACAGGCTTTGCGGAGTTGGACAAGTCGGTTGCGGTGCAGCTATTGCCGGTTGGTGCACTGGAAAGTGAAATCGTCTTTCCGGATACGCTTACTGTAACGGTGGATACAAAAAGTGTGGAGGAGTCCGTCGGGGATGTAACGCAGAAGACAGAAAATCCCACGAAAGAGGACACAGAATCTGAAGAAATCCAGACACCGGAGAAAGGTACAGAACATGAAGAAAGCACAGATTCTGGCGAGAATCCGGACACCGGAGAAAATACAGACTCAGGAGAACACACAGAAACCGGAGAAAATACAGATTCAGGAGAAGGCACGGGAACTGGGGAAAGCACGGATTCAGGAGAAAGCACAGGAACCGGGGAAAGTATAGATTCAGGAGAAAACGCAGGACCAGAAGAACGTAAGGGCACTGAAGAAGATGCGGCAGAGGAAGAACAACCGGCAGAGGAAGTATATGCAGTAGTGGAAGAACAACCTGTAGCGAAAGCATATACAGCAGAGGAAGAACAACCGCCAGAGGAAGAAGGTGCAGCAGAGGAAGTAAGTCCGGCACCGGTAGAAACGATTCCCCCGGTAAAAAGCACCAGGGAGACTTCCATTCATGTGACATGGGAACACAACAGGGCGGACAGCTTTGATTCTTCCACTCTGGGAAATCATTATGTATATACTCCGGTTATCCCGGAAGAATACAGGGTAGCGGATGGTGTCAGCCTTCCTCAAATCAGTGTGACAATTGCAGCCACAGGAGGACAGGGATCTGCAGAACTGCTTGCATTGTTAGAAAAGCTGCCAGATCCCCTTACCTATCTCTCCACAGGGGTAGAAAATAAGGAGATCATTGATAGGGAGCAGCTTGCCGAGGCGAGGGAGCAGCTGGATTCATGGCTTGCGGAAAATCAAACAGATGATACAGAGAATAAAGAAACACTTTCCGGGGAAGAGGAGGAGCGTCTGGCAGAGCTTATCGCACGCCTGGAGGGCTTGGAGCATATACGTGATACGGAGACGGACTGCATGGACCTGGAATGTCCCTATCACTATCCGGAGATGATACAGCAGCGCATGGCGGAGGATGAGCTGCCGGAGCTTCTGACACTGGAGGATCTGGTGGAGGACTATGGTGTGGAGCCGCCGGAAGAGAATGCCTTGCCTGCTGCTGTCTGGGATACAGACCAGCCCCGGCGGGCACCTGCCAAGGCACCGGCTCTTACACCACATCCACAGACCCTGATGGTTACGACTGATAACGAGAACAACAGCCATACGGGGAAGGCAGATGGCGACATTGATGTGAGTATGGGTTCTTCAGACAAAAAACATCCCATCGAGCTGGCTTTTACACTGGACGAGCTTCCGACCCAGAGTGCCTATCTTGCGGTGAAGGCATATGATGTGGATGAGGATTACGGTGAGACAGATTACGTGTACCTCAATGATGACATCTATCTGCCGATGGATCAGACAAATAAATTTAATAAAAACTATAATAACGAGACGCTCGGTTATCTGTCGGGCACGAATAATACGTGGAATACGACGGTATTGGAGATCCCCCTTGAAAAATTAAAAAAGGGAAAGAATGTCATATCTGTAACGGTGGCACCGAAGACCTGGATTGTAAGAATAGACTGGATGCAGCTTGTGCTGGACGGTGGTGCAGCAGATCCAAACATTGAAAAATTTTCCCTGGAGCTTCAGGATACATCCACAAAAGATAAAACGGTTACCGTACAGTCTCTTGTGACAATCCGGCAGAAAGGAAAGAAAGAATATGCGACGGAGTATACACTGACACAGACAGAGACAGGCAATGCGCTGGATGCCTGCTTTGGCAAGGCTAAGTCACAGGAGCAGATTGCCTTAAGCATGCCATTGGACTCGCCAAGCGGTGTATATAAAATTACCGGAATTCTCAAGGATCCGGATACAGAAGCAATCAAGGCAACAGACAGCTTCAGCTTTTATTTTAATCAGGGCGTGGGTCTTGGCCCGAAGGTCAGCCATACGCTGTCGCCGGATACACTCACCAACCGTGATGTGACGATAACGGTAAAGGCTGAGGATATGCCGAAGCTGGGAATCACGGATGTAAAGGTTGCAGCTGGCGCTACGAAGACAGCGACAGTAAACAAAAAATACACCTTTACGATAAACTATAAGTTAAAAGGCAGTGACAAGTCCTTCCTTTATCCGGTATGGGTTGACAATATCGACAAGACGGCACCGGTAATCACCTATGCGCCTGTCACTGTGGTGGAGGAAGAGAAGCAGGAGACGGTGGAGAAGCTGTTTGGTGAGGCACTCTCTGTATCGGATAACCACAGGCTTGTCGAGAAGCCTCTGACTTATACCATACAGAATAATATCGCAGCTCTTCCCGGGAAAAAGACAATCAAGGTAACAGCATCCGATGCCGCAGGAAATACGACCACTAAAAATTGTGTAATCACGGTGACTGCAAAGCCATTGGAACTCAAGCTTGGTGCGCTTACCGCAGCGGCAGGAAGCAAGGACAGCTTCGATCTGAAAGCGGTTCTGGCACATACCGGTGGAGATACGATTAAGGAAACCGGCTTTGTATGGGGCGTGATGCCTGCTCCGACGCTGGACTTTCATAACGGAAGTGCTAAAACTGCTCCGGTCGTTACAACAAAAAATGGAAATCTGAATGCGAAAGCCAAAGGACTGAATGCCGGCGTGGAATACTATGCGCGGGCATATGCGAAGGTTATGGCTGCCGGCAAAGAGAAGGTGTATTACAGCGAAGCGGGAAAATTCGGCTTCGGGATTCCACAGTATGGTACATTCTCTGTGAGCAGTGTATCAGGTAGTGGCGGCAGAGCAACCTTTACGATCACAAGAAGTAATGGAACGGATAAATTGCAGATGGTATATTACCGCACGGTAAACGGTTCGGCGGTCGGAGGCACGCATTTTACCCATCAGGAGGGTGCTGTCTACTTTGCGACAGGGGAAACGTCAAAGACCGTGACAGTGACGGAGCTTGGCGTGACAAATGCCTATCAGAGCAAAGAAGAAACAAAGTATTCCAATGCTGACAGAACCTATTCGCTGGAGCTCTACCGTGTGACGGGTGGTGGAACGATTGACCAGGCACGCCGCTCGATGACTCGGACGATGGCGAAAGACAGCAGCTATACCGTGGACCGATCGGTTTATACAACAGAAAAAACGATCACGCATGTCGGTGAGACATCTGGGAAAAATGGAAAAAAGATTGCGGATACGACAAAAAAACAAGGCGGAAGTGAAACCAATGTGAGTTTTCTTACAAACCGCGACGGAAAACCAAACTATAATACCCGCAGTTCTTTTTTCGACTATTATACGGATACAAGGCAGCAGGAGTATCTAAAGTCCACAGCCGGTGGATGGTACTACCGGTATGTGCTGAGGGCATATGAATTTGAGGACGGTTATGAACATGCCTATTTGGGATTCCAACCATTAGAAGATAAACATTACGGCATAAAGAAAAACGATGCAGCTGTCACAGGAGTCACGGGTCAGCTCTGGGCCTGTAATTTTTTGCAGCCGCAACAAAAAGCAGAAGGCACCTATTCTTTCCCTGATAAAAGAACAGGTGGAATTGAAGGAGCAGGATATCCGTTAAACAGCTACGGTACGGCGTATATTTACAATGATAAAACCTGGGTGAAGCTTGGTGTGGATCAGACCTGCTATGCCTATTTCGGTGCGACCGGTGCGAATACCGATGTATGGTATGTGGACGGTCTGCAAAGCTTTGTGATGGTCAATGACGAGAAGGAGCCGGCACTCCTTGGCGTTGCACCGATGGCGAAAGGCACCTATCTTCCGGGAGATCCGATCACCATAGCGCTGGTTTTTGACGAGATTGTGGACGGGCGGAATAGCAGCTTGAGCAGCAGCCTTACGATTTCTACCAATGTAGGAACCCTGTCCTATGCCGGTGGTGCGGATACGAATGTACTCTATTTTACAGGGGAGGTATCCTCCGCTGTCAGCTTAAACAGCGACACTGCGCTGAAAGTCAACAGCATCAGCAATCTTAGCAGCATTAAGGACATGTGCAATCTATCCGGTACGAGCCAGACCTTTTCGGGCGGCAATACCAATATCAAGGTGGATGCCACGAAACCGGCACTGACCGTGAAGGCGGATACCAGTGGCAGTCTGCCTCGTCATAAGGCAACGATCACAGCCACAGGAGCAGACTCCATCCGGTATGTATGGACGAAGGATACTGCGCTGCCAGGCTATGGCTGGCAGACCATCACAAGTGGTACGCAGCTCACAGAGAGCAGAGGAACCGCAGGGCAGACACAGACCTGGTATCTGCATGTGCTCGCCACTGCAGCATCGGGTGCATCGACCCATCAGTATCTGGCCTTTACCTTTATGAATCCTGCGATCACGGGTGTGTCGGTGAGGGCTGGCAATACGACAGCTTCAGCGGATGCAGCCGATGTGTGGAAACTGGGTAAATATATCGTGGTGCAGTATGCGGGTGCCCAGAGCACAGGGACTAAGCTTACCTTTGACGGACCAAAGAAAGTAGAGCAAGGTGTTACATCCTCCAGTGGCTCAGTCAATCTGTATGTCACGGAAAATGGAAGCTATACTGTCACGCTGACGGATACCTATGGGAATGTGATATCCAAGACCATTGAGGTGCGAAAAATAGATCGTAAAAAACCGACCGTGACGCTTCGCAGCGGCAGCAGTACCGGAGCGGACACGGTATACAATGAGCTGATCATTGCGGTACTGCCGGAGGATACCGGTGGCAGCGGTGTGGCAAAGGTGGAGTATGCATGGACGAACACGGCAGGGGCACCTTCTGCATGGAAGACACTGACTGCGGCAGCAGATGGCAGTTATCAGGCACAATATACCGCAGAAGAGACGACAAAGACCGCAAAGTACCTGCATGTAAGGGTGACAGACGGAGCTGGAAATGTATCGGAAACCGTGAAGTCAGGACCTTATCAAGTGATAAAGAAGGCAACGGCAGCAGCCCTTCCTTCCATTACGGTAACGGGAAATCCGGCTTCGTGGACAAAAAGTGCCACACTTACATGGAAAGCTAGGCAGGGAAGCGGCACAGGTGCAGGAGCACTTGCGTTTGTCTATACACCGAATGGTACAGTGACTGAGAATATGACCGGCGGAAGCTGTACTGTGACGAAAAACGGTGTCTATGAATTTATGGTAATGGATAAATTCGGGAACTCTGAGGCAGCAGAGGCGCTTGTGACCAAAATCGACAATGAGGCACCGAAACTGGAAGCTCTTACAGCTGCCAGTGACAAACCGGGAACAATACGGCTGATTGGTGTTACAGATGACCATACGGCTGTTTATGATAGGAAGGGAAACATTACAGGATATCGTGGCAGCGGCATCCGTACCAGGGAGTACAGGATGCCGGGAGAGAGCACCTGGACAACCTTCACCGGAGACAGCTTTAGCGTAGCGAAAAACGGAAGCTATGTGGTAAGGCTTACGGACAATGCGGGAAATGTCAGTGAAGAATACCGTGTGGAAATGACAGGTATGGATGTGACAGCGCCAACAGTCAGCTGTACAGTCAATGGAACGCGCAATGGAACAAGTGGATGGTATCTGGATTCCAATGTTTCGGTAAAGCTTACCTTTGCGGATAAGGCAGGGGCTGAGGGAGGCACACCCAGCGGCGTTTGGAGTGCAGCGTATCAATGGGTGACAGATACTTTCCAAAAACCGGCAACAGGAATGGTCAACCTTGACGCAGCCGCGGTTGCAGCGGGTGAGTATACGATTTCCTTGTCAGACTATTATGGAACCTGTTATTTATATTATAAGGTGACAGACCGGAAGGGAAATGTAAGGGATGGTTTTTCAGAGCAGATAAAAAAGGATGATGTCCATAGTCTGGAATTTACCGGACCAAACAAGGCACAGCCCTTGTCCGCAGGACTGCCCATGCGTATTTCACTTACCTATGGACCATCAGGAGGAAAGCTTACAGGAACTGTACAGACGGAGGTATTGGCAGAGTTAGAGGCATATCAGGGAATCTACAGTTTATCAGGGCTGAAAAAGAAACAAGAGGTCTATACGGTAAAAAACACCGGCACAAAGCAGATCCAATATTATAAGAATGCATACAGTGACAGCACCGCCTGTGAGCAAAAGACCTTTTATGTCAGACAGATCACCTTTGACAGTCAGGGTGGAAGCAGCGTGGAGTCTCAGCTTATATGGACGACCTACAATGGTCTTATTCCGGGATCAGATGTGCAGTGTGCGGTCACGGAGCCGCAGGAACCTGTCCGTGAGGGATATACCTTCGGTGGATGGTATGAGGATGCTGAATGTACAGACAGCCGGAAATTTGATTTTAATACCCAGTCGCAGGTTATGACGGACAAGACGCTTTTTGCAAAGTGGATACCGAATTCCTATCGTGTGTATTATAATCTGTCCCTGCCGGATGGCAGCGTTTATGAGCCGGAAGACATGTATAAAACCTATGTCCATGGACAGGAGCTGGCTATGCCGCTTCCATCACAGGATGGATATGCGTTCTGTGGATGGTATGACAATGCCGGTTATACAGGAACAGCCTATACGAAGATTGGGGCAGCGGAATATGGAGACAAAACCTGCTATGGTTATTTTCAGGATGTACAAAAGCCAAAGCTTGCTGCGTCAGTAGAAAGTAATGTCAGCCCGAATACAAAGGGCTGGTATAGTACAGATCAGATCCGCATTGCCCTGTCTTATTCCGATAACAAGGGAGTCAAAAGCCTGTATGGTAAGGTGGATGATGGCGGATATGTAGAAATCCCCGGTGTTATTACACAAGGGGGAACAACCGTAACAAAGGATTATGCCTGTGTCGAGGGAACCCACATCTACACCTTCAAGGCAGTGGATGCAGCAGGAAATGAAACAGTGACAGATGCGCTGACCGTAAAGCTTGATACGATAAAGCCGGTGATTGGTGATGCAGCCTTCAATGAGGGATATAAAAATCTCTGGAACTGGCTCATCCGAAAAGACAGTCTCGAAATTACAATTCCTGTCGAAGAGATGGGAAGTGGAATAGAGAGTGTGGAGTATAAGCTGATACCGGAAGATAGCAGTACAGCAGGCCAGCCATCGGTAAAAAAAGCTTCCGTGGAGAATCATGCCGGTTATAAGGCAGTGATCTATATCAACCCTGACTTTAAGGGAAAAATCATGATCACTGCAAGGGATCATGCAGGAAATGCGTCGGATACGAAGATGATAGGCACGGATGGCAGCGGCATCCATGGCATTATTGTGGAGGATCATGCACCAGAGATTACATTTTCGGTCAATGGCAGTGAAAGTCCGGCAGAAGAATATGAGAAAGCGCCGACAGTCGTTGTGGCGGTAAAGGATGACGAGAATAATGTTATTTCCGCAGGACTGGCTTCGGTGGCTTACCAGATTGGAAACAGCGCAGAGTGTGTAGTACAGGAGGATTTTACCACAAGCATTAGAACAGAAGTCAAATTCAGTATACCAGAAGAGAAGCTTCCGGCAGCCGGTGCGGACATTACCGTGAAAGCCGTGGATAATGCCGGAAACCGGGCAGAAAAGAAAATTACGGTAAGGATACATACTCACAGAGCAGTTCTGGTGAAAGCTGTAGAGCCAACCTGTCTTGCAAAGGGAAACAAAGCCTATTATGTCTGTGATTGTGGAAGATGGTATGCAGACAGCAGCTGTATGACAGAAATCACGTTGCAGGATGTGGTACTGCCTGCAAAAGGGCATACAGAAACCATAGATCCGGCAAAAGAAGCTACCTGTACGCAGACAGGACGAACACAAGGCAGTCATTGTAGTGTCTGTGGAGTGGTGATAAAGGCGCAGACGGTAACACCGGCATTGGGACATCATTATAGTGGGGATTACGCATACGATGCAGACGGACATTGGAGAGTATGCAGCCGATGTGCTGCATTGGAAGAAAAGCATAGCCATGTATATGACGATGACAAGGATACCATCTGCAATGACTGTGGCTTTGAACGGACGATAAAGAAGCCGGAACCGGAGAACAAGCCGGAAAGTAAACCGGAGAACAAGCCGGAAAGCAAGCCGGAGAACAAACCGGAAAGCAAACCGGAGAACAAGCCGGAAAGTAAGCCGGAGAATAAACCGGAAAGCAAACCGGAGAACAAACCGGAAAGCAAGCCGGAGAATCAGCCGGAAAGCAAGCCGGAGAATAAACCGGAAAGCAAATCGGAGAATAAACCGGAAAGCAAGCCGGAGAATCAGCCGGAAAGCAAACCGGAGAATAAACCGGAAAGCAAACCGGAGAATCAGCCGGAAAATAAACCGGCGGACAGCCCGGATATATCCGGACAGCCGGACATAGGAGATGTATTAAATGTACCGGAGATGACAGACGGTGGCAAGGTGGACACATCGGGTGAAGCTGTGCCAACGGGAAATGTGCAAGGTATGGCAGACACAAGTACTGCCCTGGAACTTGGAAATGGCACAGTCACGGTAACGGTTGTCTGTGAGGAACAGGAGTATACGGCAGGAGTATCAGATACTGCTGCAGTAGTGAGAGCAGTGCTGACGCCGGTGCAGCTCCAAAGCGTAGCTGCCGGAGAAAACATAGAAATCCGGGTAGATGTGAAGGATATTTCCGGCAATGTGCCAAAGAAGGATAAGAGTACAATTGAGAACGGTATGAAAGAGTACCGTAAGGAAATGCCAGATCTGATACTTGGAATGTACGTTGATATCTCTTTGTTCATGAAAATAGGGGAAGCTGACTGGAATGCTGTTACTGGAACTGAAGAACCAATCGAGGTAGTGATCGGTATTCCGCTGAAGCTGCAAAGCACTGACAGAGAGTTCTTCATTATCCGTTCCCACGAAGGGGAATATACCCTTTTAACGGATATGGATGACGCACCGGATACGGTAACAATCCATACAGACAGATTCTCTGCTTATGCAATTGCGTACAAACATGTGAGCCCGGCATCACAAAACTGTAAATGCAGCTTATGCCATATTTGTCCGACCTTCCTTGGTATCTGTTATTTTGTGTGGCTGATACTTATCATGGCAGTGCTTTTGATTGTCTGGAGAGTTGTACGGAGAAACAGAAACGTGGGAGAAAAACAGGAGCCATAATAGAAAATGGATTATGTAAGCACATAGTGCGGAATAATCCGTGGGCATCGTCGTAGGAGCTTTCTATCCAACATCTTATAATAAATATGACATACCGTTGTCGTATTTGTAGTGCTACAATAAAGTAGGAAATGAGGATTAATATGAAAGAAAGCGAAGCGAGAAGAGGATGCATTTTGTAGATGCAAAAGGAATACTTTCCGGTAAAAATGGTATGAATATTTACCGTGGCTGTACACATGGGTGTATTTATTGTGACAGCAGGAGTAAGTGCTATGGCTTTACACATGAATTTGAAGACATCGAGGTGAAGATAAATGCACCACAGCTTTTGGAAAAGGCATTAAAATCTAAGCGGAAAAAATGCATGATTGGAACAGGGGCTATGTGTGATCCCTATCTTCATATAGAAGAAAATCTGAAGCTTACCCGCAAGTGCCTGGAGTTAATAGATCAATATGAATATGGAGTAGCAGTTCAGACAAAATCAACCAGAGTACTTAGAGACATGGATTTGTTAAAGTCAATTAACGATAAAACCAAAGCAGTTGTCCAGATGACAATGACGACCTATGATGAAACACTCTGCAAGATACTGGAGCCAAATGTTTCCACAACCAAAGAACGTTTTGAAGCATTGCTGCAATTTAAGGAAGCTGGGATCCCTACAGTTGTCTGGCTTACTCCTATATTGCCATTCATTAATGATACAGAAGAAAATATCAGGGGAATCCTTGGGTACTGTGTAGAAGCAGGGGTAAAAGGCATTATATGCTTTGGAATGGGAGTTACATTGCGGGACGGTAATAGAGAGTATTTTTATAAAGCACTGGATAAATATTTTCCGGGTATAAAGAATAAATATATCAGAACCTATGGAAATGCATATGATATTCCAAGTCCCAATAATAAGAAGCTGTTAGAGATTTTTAAGGAAGTATGTGTGAAAAATGGAATGATATATCAGGTCAAAGAGTGCTTTCAGTATCTTCATGAGTTCCCTGAAAAATACGAGCAAATGTCACTGTTTGACATATGAATACAGACAATGCGTGGGTTGCATTGCCTGTATTTATTTGATAGTTTGTAACTATTCAGAGCCATGCAAATTAAGGCAGAATATGCTTGTTTACAAGCATATTTGACTCAATTTATATGGCGAAGTAACCACATGAGCAAAAGAAAAGCTGTGAAACAGCGATTTTGCGAATGGGGTTCTGAATAGTTACGATAGTTTTATCTATTAATCAACCTGAGAAAAAGCAACTGTACCATTTACAATGGTATAATTTACTTTTGTGGCAGAATCCATGATGTTACCATCACTAATGACAAAGTCGCCATCTTTTCCAACCTCAATACTTCCTACTCTGTCGGCAATGCCAAGGTGCTTTGCAGGGTGAATGGTAATGGCTTTTAATGCTTCAAAAGCATCCATGCCTGATTTTACGGCAAGCCCGGCACAAAGGGAAAGATACTGCTGTGGAATGACAGGTGCGTCTGTAATGATAGAAACCTGACAACCAGCCTTTGATAAAATACCGGGTGTCTTGAAGGATTTATTTTTTAATTCATATTTGGTAGCGTGTCCAAAAGAAGGACCAACTGCAACCGGATAATTTTCTTTTGCCAGATCTTCTGCGATCAGCGCACCGTCTGTACAATGTTCAATAGTAAGTTTTACATCAAATTCTTTTGCAATGCGGATTGCTGTGAAAATGTCATCTGCTCTGTGGGCATGAGCCTTTAGAGGAATTTCCCTGCGCAGAACGGGAAGAAGGGCTTCTAATTTCATATCATAAGCAGGCTTTTTAGAAGGATCTTCTGCTGCAGCATCTAACTTCGCCTGATATTCTCTTGCTTTAAAAAGCATTTCACGAAGTTTGGAAGCAGTAGACATTCGTGAATAATTGTTTTTGTCTTTATAGCATCTTTTGGGATTTTCACCAAACGCACATTTCATGGCAACAGGAAACTTGACAATCATGTCATCTATTCTGCGGCCAAAGGGTTTCATGGCAACGAACATACCACCTAGAACATTAGAACTTCCAGGACCCGTACCTACACATGTTACCCCGCCTTCCAGGGCAAGCTGTAAAGTCTCATCCTGTGGATTGATGCCGTCAATGGCACGAAGCTGCGGAGTGAGGATGTCATTCATTTCATTATAATCCTGTCCTTCAAAACCAATGGCATATCCGTCCAGGCCAAGATGACTGTGTGCATCTACCAGACCAGGATAAACGTTAAGTCCGGTGGCATCAATCACTGTTTCAGCGTCTTTGCAGCTGTTTGCAGGAAGAATCTGCGTAATTTTACCATTTTCTACTAAAATATCACCTACATAAGGAGTGGCTGATACGGCATCATGGATTAGTCCGTTTTTTATACAAAGCATAATCATTTCCTCCGATTTTTATTATAGATTCAGGGAATTTTGTGTGTGCAAATCCCCCTAATACACTTTATTGTAGCACAAATGTTATGAAACCAGAATGAGGAAACTAACAATAAATAATTTGACTTTCTTGTTAAATATGCCATACTATGTCATATATAGAATGATATCCTTTGGACGTAAACAAAAATAAAATATGTCTAGGAGGATTCAAAATGAATTATGAAATTGTAGAACTGAAAGAGAAAACCATAGTAGGATTTGCCGGAAGAACGAGTAATGATGATCCGAAGATGGGCGCTGTCATCAGTGGGTTATGGCAGAAACTGTATACACCGGAGAATGTAAGTGGAGCCAGAAACAGAGTCAATACTTATGCTATTGGTCTGTATTCGGATTATGAGAAAGAAGGCTATCCGATAAGAACGGTAAAAAATGAGGTATTGTATGGTAGCCAGATTGTTTCAGATCGTATATCTGTTAATGGAAAGAGACAGCATGACAGCGAAAGAATTAGCTGATAAGCTGGAAGTTTCGGTAAGAACGATAAATCGTGATATTGAAAAGCTGTCCGAAGCCAGAATACCAATATATGCAACCAGAGGCAGGGGAGGTGGAATTTCCCTGCTTTCTGATTTTGTATTAAATAAGAAAGTCCTGACGGAAGAAGAGAAAAGCAGCATTTTGTCCTCTATGAAAGTATTGGGGACGGTTGCCTATGATGATGAGAAACAGGCCCTTAGCCGCCTTGAAGATTTCTTTGGAGAGGTAGCACAGGACTGGATCGAGATAGAGCTGGACACCTGGAATGAAGGTAATTTTGATCGGGATAGATTTCGCCAGTTAAAAGGCGCAATTCTGTCGCATAAGAAGCTTTCCTTTGATTATATGAAAAAAGGAGTCCCGGAGTTTCGGACGATACGTCCCTGCAAGCTGGTATTTCGGGCGCAGGCGTGGTATTTGTATGGATTTTGTGAGAAAAGACAGGATTTTCGTTATTTTAAACTGCACAGGATGGCGCATCTTATTGTTTTGGAAGAGAGATTTGACCCCTTGGTTCTGCCAAAAGAAGAACCAAGACATTATCTTGTAAAGGAGCCTGCCTTTGCTGTGAAAATTCTGGTGCAGAAATGTATGGCATATCGCATATATGATGAGCTGCTGGCTTCTGCCATTGTTGAGCACAAGGAAGGGCTGGTCTGTACGATACCAAATGCCAGAGAGAGCTGGTTTTATGATTATATATTGTCCTATGGTCCTTATGCCAGGGTGATTGAGCCGGAAGAGATTCAGAATAAAGTACACACAATGATAAAGGAAATGAAGGAATTATATGATAAAGAATTATATCTTTGATATGGGTGTCCTGTGAACGTGGGCTGATTAAACCAGACAGGCGGGCATTTGAAGATATGTTTTCCATGTTTAATTTAAAGCCACAGGAATGTTTTTTTATTGATGATACAGAGAAAAATGTAATCTCTTATTTTGACACATATTCCTATCAATGGTATACTTAACCTTATCTGATACAGTGCACATAAGCGCAAGAATAAGGGAGAGGAAAGTATGGACGAAATAGCAGTATTGATTCCCTGCTACAATGAGAGCAAAACAATAGAGAAGGTCGTAAAGGATTTTAAGGCAGCATTACCTGAGGCTGTTATATATGTATATGATAATAATTCCGCAGATGGAACGGATGAGATTGCCAGAAAAGCAGGTGCAATAGTCCGTTATGAATATCAGCAGGGTAAGGGCAACGTTATCCGAAGAATGTTTCGTGAAATAGATGCCAAGTGTTATGTAATGACAGATGGCGACGACACATATCCTGCAGATGAAGCAAGAAAGCTGTGTGATGCAGTATTACAGCGCAATGCAGATATGGTAGTAGGGGACAGACTGTCTTCTTCTTATTTTGAAGAGAATAAACGTCCTTTCCATAATTTTGGTAATTCCCTGGTAAGAGGAACGATCAATCGCATGTTCAAGAGTAATATCCGGGATATTATGACAGGATATCGTGCATTCAGTTATCTCTTTGTAAAGTCTTTTCCGGTATTATCAAAAGGCTTTGAGATAGAGACAGAAATGAGCATCCATGCAATTGACAAGAATATGCGTGTGGAGAATGTCATCATCCAGTATCGTGACAGACCAGAGGGCAGTGTATCCAAATTGAACACCTATTCAGATGGTATGAAGGTTCTTATGACGATTGTCAAATTATATAAGAATTACAAGCCTTTTGGATTCTTTTCATGGATTGCGGTATTGCTGGCATTGATTGCAACACTGTTCCTGATACCGGTATTATGTGACTACGCAAGCAGCGGACTGGTTCTTAGATTCCCTACGCTGATCGTATGCTGTTTTGTGTATTTAAGTGCCATTCAGGCATTCTTCGCCGGATTGATGCTTTCTACTATGAAGCAGAAGAACATGCAGGATTATGAAATGAATCTGGTGAAGCTTCAGAACGTTTATGAGGACAAGTGTGAGAAATAGATGCGAGTACTTTTAATTGCAGTAAATGCAAAATATATCCACTCTAATCCGGCAGTATATAGTCTCAGGGCTTATGCACAGGCAGCCCTGGGCAATCAGCCGGAGGTAGGGATAGAGATTGCAGAATATACAATCAATCAGAATACAGAAAATATTTTGGCAGATATTTACCGGCATAGACCGGATATAGCTGCCTTTTCCTGTTATATATGGAATTGGAATACGATACAGGAATTATTACCGGAACTGCCTAAGCTGTTGCCGGATACGAAGCTGTGGCTTGGTGGACCAGAGGTGTCTTTTCATGCAGAGAAGATTCTTGCACAGTATACGCAACTGACGGGAATCATGGTAGGAGAGGGCGAAGAGACTTTCACACAGCTTGTACGTTTCTATCATGCACCGAAGGGACAATTGCAGGATATACCCGGACTGGTGCTGCCACAGGGACGCACACAGCCAAGAGAGCTGACTGATATGAGCAAGCTTCCTTTTCTGTATGAGGATCTGGGCAAATTTCAGAACAGGATTATCTATTATGAATCCCAGAGAGGGTGTCCTTTCCGGTGTGCATACTGTCTGTCTGCCATAGATAAGAGTGTGAGACTGAGAGATATTGAGACTGTAAAGAAAGAATTACAGTATTTTCTGGATCATAAGGTATCTCAGGTTAAGTTCATAGACAGAACCTTTAACTGTAATGCAGCGCATGCATTGGCAATTTGGAGATATCTGCTTGAAAATGACAATGGTGTCACTAATTTCCATTTTGAAATAGCAGCAGATCTGATGACAGAGGAGGAGCTGGAGGTTTTAAAACAGATGCGTCCAGGACTGATTCAGCTTGAAATAGGTGTACAGTCTACAAATGAGCAGACGCTGCATGCGATCAACCGCTATATGAGTCTGGAGCATTTACGTCAGGTCGTGGATAAGATACACAGCTTCCATAACATTCATCAACATCTGGATCTGATTGCCGGACTGCCTTATGAAGATTATGACAGCTTTGTCACTTCTTTTAATGATGTATATTCCATGAGACCACAGCAGTTACAGCTGGGCTTTTTGAAGGTGTTAAAAGGTTCTCCTATTGAGGAAAAGGCAGAAGAATACGGTATTGTATATAACAGCCGCCCACCTTATGAAGTGTTGTATTCCAGATGGATTCCCTATGATGATGTGCTCAGACTCAAGGGAATCGAGGAAATGGTGGAGCTGTACTATAACAGCTGTCAGTTTACGCATACACTTCCTGTATTGGAGAAAGAGTTTTCTTCACCCTTTGCCATGTATGAAGCATTGTCGCAATACTATGAAGAGAAGGGATATTATATCAATACCCCGGCGAGGGCGTACCGTTATCAGGTATTGCTGGAATTTGCACAGCAGAAAGCACCAGCAAGAAGTGAGTTATATGCGCAGCTGTTGACTTTTGATATGTATCTGAGAGAGAATCTGAAGAGTCGTCCTGCGTTTGCTCTTTGTTGGCAGCAGGGAGAGGAAGAAAAGGAACAGGTTAGAGCCTTTTACAGGCAGGAAGCACAGACTCCTCAGTATCTGACAGGTTATGAAGGATATCAGCCTCAGCAGTTGATGAAAATGACTCATATAGAATACTTTACTTATCCTGTATGGCAACAGAATATGAAAATGACACAGCTGTCACAAAAAACAGCGATACTTTTTGATTATCAGAAGAGAGATCCTCTGACCTATGACGCAGCATATTACATGGTAATAAAGGAGGAAAATGGATATGAATAAGAGAACACAGGCAATTCTGGATGCTTTGGATGAGAGATATGGAATAGATGTGGCATGTCATTTACATTATAAAGAGCCCTGGCAGCTGCTGATCGCAACGATTCTGAGTGCACAGTGTACGGATGCCAGAGTCAATATTGTGACGAAGGATTTATTTGTGAAATATCCAGGTATTGAGGCTTTTGCAAAAGCAGATATTACAGAGCTGGAAGACGATATCCGTTCCATTGGCTTTTATCACAGCAAGGCGAAGAACATCATTGCCTGTTGCCAGAGACTCCACACAGAGTATCATGATGAGATTCCTTCCAGTATCGAGGATCTGACAAGCCTTGCAGGAGTGGGACGTAAGACCGCTAATGTCATTCGGGGAAATATATTTCATGAACCCAGTATTGTAGTGGATACGCATGTGAAACGTATCAGCAGACGATTGGGTTTTGCCAAGGAAGAAGAGCCTGAGAAGATAGAGTATGAGTTAATGAAGGTACTCCCGAAGGATCACTGGATACGTTATAATATCCAGATTATTTCTTTTGGAAGAGAGATCTGCAAGGCTCCTACCCCTAAATGTGAAGAATGTTTCCTGCAAAGCTATTGCAGGAGCACAGATAAAAGGCAGGGCAAGGAGAAGTAATGTTACAGGATTATGTAGTGCTGGACTTGGAGACTACAGGGCTTAGTCCAAAGACAGACAGAATCATTGAGATTGGTGCAGCGAGAGTCAGACAGGGCAAAATAGAGCAGGTTTACACAACCTTTGTAAATCCGGGCAGGGAACTGACGGAGCATACGAAGGAACTGACAGGGATAAAAGACGAAGACCTTGAAAATGCGCCGGTTATAGAAGATGTCATAATAGATTTCCTTGGATTTGCCGGAGAGGACTGCCTTTTGGGGCATAAGATACTGTTTGACTATTCTTTCATAAAGAAAGCTGCCGTAAACCAGAAGCTGTCTTTTGAAAAAGATGGAATAGATACATTAAAAATAGCCAGAAGATTTCTGACGGATGTACCAAGCAAAAGGCTGGGTGACCTGTGTGGGTATTATCATATTCCGATTACGGCGCACAGAGCGCTTGGTGATGCATTGGCTACGCACGAACTTTATGGGAAATTATGTGAGAGCTTCTACGAGAAGGAAGCAGATACTTTCCAGCCGCGTAAACTGATATACAGTGTAAAGAAAGAAGGACCGATTACTCCCAGACAGAAAGAACAGCTAGGCAGAATGTGTGAAAAATATGGAATCGAGTTAAAAGAGGGGCATATGATAGCACCTGTTGAAGGAGTGTTTCCTACATGGATGGATATGAATCTGCTGACTAAAAATGAAGCCAGCAGATTATATGACAAGATTACAGCTGCTCTTGGGAAGAGGTAGAAGCCAGTATGGATTCCAGTTTCTGTATAATAGAATCCTTCATCATGGTATTAAGGGAAGAGGCGGCAGTAATAAGCTCACGAATCCGGGTCTTTTGTCCATTCTCCTGATAAATAGAAGCCAGAAGATAATAGGTCCTGCTGACATCAGTTCCGGTAGAGACTGCAAATTCCAGGACTTTGGTAGCAAGTTCTTTCTCATTATGATCGACCAGGCATTGTGCCAGCTTCTGTAAGATTGTGACCATATTGGTGTAATGTGAGTCGTATTCTGTCAGTACTGTGATATTAGCAGTACCATAAGCCAGTTTCAGATCCGTATTGCTGATGCCTGTGAGATTTACGATAGGCAAGGCAGAGAGATCTATCAGGTCTTTCAGATAGTCTCTGATTTCCTCGGTCATGGACAGGGGCTTCATATTAAGAATCGTATCAGGGATTGTAATGTAGTTAAGTGCGTCCAGGGATTTCTTACGTACACTGTTGGCACGGCGCTCCTTGTTCCAAAAATTCCTTTCAGCCTGTTCCTGCACTTTATCAGAGCGTTTGGTGGAATATAATACCACTGCACATAGCAGGAGAAAACTTGCCAAAAACTTTAAATTCATTTATAATATCCTTTCAGTAGTGTAGTATAGTAATGGAGATGAAACATATGAATATGAATCATAAGAAAACACAGAGAATTATCTCTGCTATTATTGTAATAATTTTGGTTCTTGCAATGATCGTACCAAGTCTCATATATGTATTGGGAGTATAGGCAGATCATATAGTTCTGAATGGTGATAACCGTTCATATAATTGTACAATGGATGTTATGTAAATGACAAGCATTAGTTGGGTACAATTGGGAGAGATGAGGAGCATTATGAAAAAGGTAATAGGAAAAGTATCTGCGCTGTTGCTGATGCTGTTGTCAGTGATGCTTGCATGGGACAGCTCTGCATATGCCAAAAGTCAGGATATGACAATTCCGGATGGTGTGTATATGGAAGATATGAACCTGTCCGGCATGACACAGGAAGAAGCCATGCAGATGGTGAATGACTTCGTGGCAGGCTTAAAGCAGAAGGTAGTAACCTTTGGTGCAGTAGGGGATCATTATGTTGCAGTTACTGCCGGTGATCTGGGAATGACATGGGTCAACACGGCTGCAATAGAAGAAGCGGCAGGTCTTGGCAAAGCAGGTAATATCGTGCAGCGGTATAAGGCAATTCAGGATCTGAAGCATGGAAATAAAGTATATAAGCTGGAACTGGGTTTTGATAAAGACCTGATCCGCAATATTCTGCAGGAACAGTGTGCAGAATATGATGTACAGGCAGAGAATGCACAGCTGACCCGACAGGATGGTTCTTTTCAAGTTGTAGAAGGACAGACAGGAGAGGCTGTAAATGTGGAAGAATCCCTAAATCAGATCTATGAATATCTGACAAATGGCTGGGATTATCAGGATGCTTCCATAGACCTTGTGATTGATACAACGCAGCCTAAAGGTAATGCGGAAGACCTTGCCAAGGTAAAGGATGTGCTGGGAACATATACTACCAGCTATTCTACAAGTGGAAGTGCCAGATGTAAAAATGTGGAGAATGGATGCCGTCTGATCGATGGTACAACACTTTATCCGGGAGAAGAGTTCTCTACTCTGGATAAAATATCCCCCTTTACGGAAGCAAATGGTTATTATCCTGCGGGTTCTTATCTGAATGGTATGGTCGTAGACAGTCTTGGCGGTGGTATCTGTCAGGTATCTACCACATTATATAATGCAGTGCTGCTTTCAGAACTGGAGGTGACACAGCGAAGCAATCATTCCATGATCATCAGTTATGTGAAACCGTCTATGGATGCTGCAATTGCAGAATCATCAGGAAAAGACTTTAAATTCGTGAACAATCTGGATTATCCGATCTATATAGAGGGATATACAGGCGGCAAGCAGATTACTTTCGTAATCTATGGTGTAGAGACCAGGGATCCAGGTCATAAAGTAAAATATGAGAGTGAAGTACTGAGTACTACAGAGCCTGATTCAGAGAAGATTATTGCAGATTCTTCCCAGGGAATTGGATTTGTCAGTGTACAGTCAGCACACATTGGATATAAGGCACAGCTGTGGAAGATTGTAGAAGAGAATGGTGTGGAAGTCAGCCGTGAAGTCATTAACACAAGCAGCTATAAGATGACACCAAGAACTGCTACAGTAGGTGTAAAGACAGATAATGCAGTATATGCAAGCAGGATACAGGCTGCAATAGCCAGTGGAAGTATTGACACCGTGAAGGCAGAAGCGGCAGCAATTAAAGCAGAAACGGCAGCAGGGGCTGGCCCTGAACCCGGGGCGGAGGATCCATTCTC